>Ga0182749_1000124_pt1 | contig 91622 bp, 101 predicted proteins | sample eDN3rd37CKraftMG_FD_128875 | JGI IMG/M metagenome (GOLD analysis project Ga0182749, IMG submission 128875) | Enriched Miracle-Growth compost microbial communities from Emeryville, California, USA - eDNA 3rd pass 37_C Kraft MG (version 2) (version 2) ...
CCACGGCGGAACCGGCGAAGCCGGGCAACCTGCAACTGCACTACCCGCATAGCCAGCCAGACCCAGCAGCGCCAGAGCCAGCACTTTCATCTTCGCATTCATTGAGAATCTCCCAGAGTACTCGGGCGGGGTGCAGTCCCCTTCCCCATGATTGACGGAAATATTTGTTAACCAAGCCCGATCCGCGCGGACGATAGTGAAGTATCACCGCCGTGTCAACACGGACCCTGTGGGCCTGGCTACCTTGCCCGGTTTCGGGCGGGGTCCCCAACTGCATGCGGCCCCTGTCCCGGCCAGCGGCGAGTGTTTGTCGCCTCCGGCCCACGCCATCTATAAACGCACGACTCACCGCCGACCGGACAGTGGGGCCTTCCTCCACGGCTCGAATTCCGTGAAGTCGATCGCACGATGGCCTCCCCGGCGACCGCAACGGCTGCCTTGCCGGGCGCGGCCTTGATTGACACGCGCTTGGAGGCATACGGAGAATGCCGGCCCCTTCCGCAGCACCCTCCCGTGTCCACTACCGTCTCTGATCTCCTCAAGGCCGCCCCCTGCCTCGCGGTCATGCCGGCGCGCGACGAGGCGCCTACGGTGGGCGCCGTGGTCGAGGGGGTGCGGCGCACGCTGGGTTGCGAGATCCTGGTCGTCGACGATGCCAGTTCGGACGAGACGGCAGCGGCGGCGAGGTGCGCCGGCGCAGCCGTGCTCCGGCTGCCGATCGGCCTGGGGGCCTGGGGCGCCACTCAGGCAGGTATCCGGTACGCTCGCCGGCATGGGTTCCCGCAGGTCATCACGCTCGACGCCGACGGCCAGCACCTGCCGGAGTCGCTGCCGCTCCTGATCGAGGCGCAGGCACGAACAGGGGCGGACGTCGTGATCGGCACCTGCACCCAGCGGCTCAGCCGCGCGAAGCGGCTGGCCTGGCGCTATCTGCGCCTGCTCACGGGGCTCGAGCTCGCCGATTTCACGTCGGGGCTTCGACTGTACGATGCCGACGCGATCGAGGTGCTTTCGGGACAGGCGGCGAGCCTTCTGGACTATCAGGATGTCGGGGTGCTGATGTTGCTGTCGCGCAGCGGATTGACAATCACCGAAACACCAGTCGAGATGCTGCCGCGCCGCGCGGGCCGCTCGCGGGTGTTCGCGTCGTGGCCGGTGGTGGCGCGTTACATGATGCACACGACCGTGCTCTGCCTCGCCCAGCTCGACCCGGCGCGCCGCCGCACGACCGGAGCCGATCCTTCATGCTGACCGGTCAGATCACCTCGGCGATCATCGGCATCGCGCTGGCCGGCGCGATCCTGTTCCTGGTCCGTCGCGACCACCTGCACGGCCCCTACGCGCTCTGGTGGTTCGCGGTGGCGGCGGCGACCTTCGCGCTCGGCGTGTTTCCCGCCCTGATCGCTTGGCTCGGCCGCGTCACGGGTATCTTCTATGCACCCGTGTTGCCGATCGTCGTCGGCTTGTCGCTGGTGCTGATCCGCATGCTCAAGCTCGACATCGACCGCTCGCGCCAGGAACGGCAGATCCGCCGACTGACACAGAAACTCGCCATCCTGGAACAGGAGCTCGATCGCCTCGATGGGCGGTCCGGGCGGCCGAGGCTGCCCGAGGACGACGCGTCCTGAGCGCACGCAGGCATGCGCATCCTGCACCTCGGCAAGTACTACCCGCCCGAACGCGGCGGCATCGAAAGCTATACGCGCGCGTTGTGCGAATGGACCGCCACGAAGGGCCACGCGGTAGGAGCGCTCGTACACCAGCGTCCGGGTACCTGGCAGACCTCGCGCGAACTCATCGGCGGCGTCGAAATCCGCCGTGCCGGGTGCGTCGGGAGCATCGTCTACACGCCGTTGAGCCCGGTGTTTCCATTCGAGCTGTCGCGCGCTCTGCGCGAGTTCCGCCCCGACATCCTGCATCTGCACCTGCCGAATCCGTCGTGCTTCGCGGTACTGACTAGCGCCGGCGCGCGGCGGCTGCCTTGGGTCGTGCATTGGCATTCCGACATCCCGGCGGACGCACCGGATTGGCGCCTTCGGGCCGGCTACCTGGCCTACCGCCCGCTGGAGCAGGCGCTGCTGAGGAAGGCACGTGCCGTCGTCGCGACCTCACAGGCCTATCTCGACGCGAGCACCGCGCTCGCGCCCTGGCGGGAAAAAACGCGCGTGATTCCGCTGGGCGCTGTGGACGTCGAATCTCCGGCGACCCGGCCCGAGCTCTGGCCCGACGGCGCGGGACTCCGCCTGCTCGCGGTCGGACGGCTGAGCCATTACAAGGGCTTCGATGTTCTCGTCGCTGCGCTCGCCAGCGTACCCGGTGTCCGCCTCCTTCTCGTCGGCGAAGGCGAATGCGCGGAAGAGCTGCGTAACTCCGCCGGCGAGCACGGCGTCGCTGATCGCATCCGCCTCGCGGGCGCGCTCGACGAGGACACGCTGCTCGCCGCCTACGCGTCCGCCGACGCTCTCGTGCTGCCTTCGATCAATCGCGGCGAAGCGTTCGGGCTCGTCCTGCTCGAAGCGATGCGCGCACGCCTGCCGGTGATCGCGAGCGCGATTCCGGGGTCGGGCGTCGGCGAGGTCGTGGCGGATGGCGAGACGGGCCTGCTCGTCGCGCCCGGCGACGCGGCTCTGCTGGCCGCAGCGATCGTACGCATGCAGGATCCCGAGCTTCGCCGACGCCTCGGCACCGCGGGCCGGGCCCGCTGGGAGGCTCGTTTCACGCTGGAACGGTCGGCGCAGGGCTGGCTGGCTGTTTATCGCGATCTGCTCGGCTAGTTTCGATCGCACTTATCGGTCGCAACAGCACTGCGGCGAGCACGAACACGCTCGGCACGAGCTGAAGGATGAGCCGGTTCGCGCTGGTGAAATCCTGAGCCCAGGCGGATGCTGTCGTGAAGAAGAACAGCACGAACAGAAACGCGAAATCGATCAGCAGCGTCAATCCGAGCAGACGCGCGGCACGGTCCGTGCGCAACCGCGCCCGCCGCAGCACCAGCAGCACCGGCACGGCATACCAGAGCAGATGCCAGTTCGGCAGCGTGAACAGGCTTTCCAGCATCGCGCCGCCGACGCCATGCCAGGCGAGCTCGAAGGTGCCGAGCGACGGAATCTCGATGCGGTTCCAGCCGACGTGGATCGATCGGGACGTCACGGCCAGGACTCCCGCGACCGCAATCGCCCCGAGGACGAGTGCAAACCGCCATCGCCAGCGCGGCACGAGATCGAACGCGACGGCGGCAAGAAATACTGCCAGCCACACCGTGCCCTCGAGCTTGATCGCAGGCAACGCGAGCGCGACGGCAACCGCAAGCGCCAGCTGCGCCGGGTCGCGGAAGGCGAGCCAGCGGGTCCAGGCGAGTACGGCGAATCCCAGCGTGATCGCTACCCACAGATCGGCGTAGCCCGCGAGCGCGACGTGCGCGTCGACCAGCGGCAGTGAAATCAGCCCGTACACAAGCAGCATGACGAGCCACGGCGCGAGCCCGAGCGCGCGCCAGTATCCGTAGGCGGCGAGCGCGAACGCCACCAGAGCGCCGCACCACGCGACATCGACCAGCGGCTCGTTCCACCCTCCCGCCGCGCTCGCGAACCAGAGCTGCACCCAGGCGAGCAACTCCGGGTAGTTCCACGCAGCCGCCGTACGCACCGCGAGCTGCGGATTCGCGAGCCATTCGATCATCGAGACGTAAGGCTCGGCGTGGCCGCTGAGGAACCACGCCTTCGGTTTCGTCGACCACGCCGACCACGCATCCCACGGAAACACCGGACGCAGCGAGGCCTCGTCGCCGATCAGCAGCATCCGCGTCACGATCAGCAGCAGCGCCAGCCACCATAGCCACCGGCCCGCGCCCGACGAGGCGCGGATCGCGAGCAGAGGACGCAGCGATGTTCCGCGCGACCTTAAGAACGCCACGCCCCAGGCGATGGCGCCGATGCCGACGCACCACGGCCATGTGAGCGCGAACGTGCGCGCGGTGTCCGCACTCGCCACGGCTCTCGCGCAGGCCGCGGCGGCGAACACACCGATCAGCCATCCGGCACCGATCGTCGCCGCGATATCGCCGGGCTCGCGGAGCGGCCCGCGCAGCGCAGCCCAGATGCCGCCGCCGATCAGGACCGGCAGCAACCACGCCGCGATATAAGTCGGCTCAACGCCCATGATGGAAGCGGAAGACCGTCACGATGTCGTCCTCGAACGTCGAGCCCAGAATCGATGTTGCCGCCGACAGATGCTCGCTGTGCGCCAGCAGCCGGCGCCAGTACGGCTCGGTGCGCCAGGCGTCGCTGTCGTAAAAGACGATCAGGCAGCCCTCGGGCAAGGCGTCGCCGACGAATTGCGCGTAGGCATAGACCGCCGCGTTGCGCGGCAGCAGATGCCAGATGAAACGCAGCAGCTCGTAGCCGCGATACGCGTCGGTGTAGACGAGGATGTGGGAGGATTCCGGCTCGCCGCGCAACATCGCGTCGAGCTTGGCGGCGGCTGCGGCGATCTCCGTGTCGGCGACGGTACGCTGGCGTTCCGCCCACGAGAGAGGCACGTAAACTGCGCGCGTCGTCTGCAGGCGGCCCCAGAGGCCAGCCTGCCAGGCGAGGTCGAGCACGAGCCAGGCGAGGCCGAACACGGCGGCGGCGCCGATCAGCATCCGGCGACTTCGCCAGCCGAACAATACAAGCATCCACACCAGCACGATGCCCGCCGCAAGCGCGACGCAAAGCACCAGCGAGCGCGCCCGCGGCGTGTCGGTATCCCGGCCGAGCGCATGTACCGAGCGCTGCGTCCATGGCCATGCGCCGAACCAGTCGGTCGCGAGCGCCTCGAGATCGCCGCGCCACGAACGCGACCACAACCCGGCTTCGACGATCTCGAACGGCTTGAAGCCCTGCTCCGGCGGCACGATCTGCGCAGTCGGAAATTCCGCAAAGCCGATCTCGATGATGTGGCCGCGCCATTCGGGAATGCGGCTGAGATCGAACGTGCGCGTCGCGTCGCCGGGCCAGGGCAGCGAAATCGCGACGTCCTCCGGATGCTCGGCGGTACGGAAGACCAGCGAGAGCTCCAGCGTGCGCGGAAAGCCGGCGAAGCGGTAACGCAGCGTTGGGAACCGCCCGGCTTCGAGCCCGAACAGCCGCAGCGATTGCAGGCTCGTGAAATCGAAGCCGGCCGCTTCGACTTTGAGCCGATCCGCGTCCGCCGCGGCCGTGCCGAACACGGCGCTGAATTCATGGCCCTGGAAATCGCGCTGCTCGGCAGGGAGGAACGGCGCGGTCCAGTCGATGCGCGCCGCCCACAGCAACAGCATCGTCCAGCAGGCGAGCACGGCCGCCGCAAACGCGATCCGCCTCATCATGCAGCGAGGCCATCCGAGGGCGTGCGCGATCGCGTCGTATCGCGGAATTCCGCGGGCGCTTCGCCGCACGAGGCTTCGAGCTCTTCGAGTTCTGCCGCCATGAAACCCGCCGAGAGGCGCGCTTCGATGTTGAACGGGCCACGCAATCCACCGCGCATGTGGCGCGCGATCAGCGATCGGAACGTCGCGTGCGGCTCGACACCTTCGCGCTCGCAGCACCACAGGAACCAGCGCGAGCCCGCGGCGACGTGCGCGACTTCCTCGCGCAGGATGATGCGGAGGATGGCTGCGGTGGCCTCGTCGCCGACGGCGCGCAAGCGCTCGATCATTCCCGGCGTGACATCGAGCCCGCGCGCTTCGAGCACGCGCGGCACCAGGGCCATCCGCGCGAGGCACGAGCCGGCCGTCTCGACCGCCATTTCCCAGAGCCCGTCGTGCGCATCGAAATCGCCGTAGGCGTATCCGAGCTTGCCGAGCCGGGCCGACAGCAGGCCGAAATGCCGCGCCTCATCGACCGCCACGGAGACCCAGTCGCGGTGGTACGCGTCCGGCATGCCGCGAAAGCGCGCCACGGCGTCCCAAGCCAGGTTGATCGCATTGAACTCGATGTGCGCGACGGCGTGTATCAGCGCCGCCCTGCCCTCGGCGCTCGCCAGCGCGCGCCGAGGCAGGTGGCGCGGTGCCACGAGTCGAGGACGTGGCGGCCGGCCCGGTATCGTGCCGAGATCGGCGGCCACGAGCGCAGATCGCTCGGGCCGGGCTTCACCGGATTCGAAGCGCGCCGCAGCCTCGGCGGTCAGCGCGAGCTTTCCGTCGATCGTGGCGCAGCCGACGCAGCGCGCGGCGAGCTCGTGCAGCGAAAGCGTTGGAGCGGCCATCGTCCGTCATGGCGATAAAGGTTCCGGATTATGGCGCGGTTGACGCAGCTTCGGCCACGCGCGGCCGTTCATCGAGCGCGCCCTTGGCGAGCGCCGCGGCGGGTGCACGCTCACGCCAGAGAAGTGCCGCGAACACGAGCATCGTCGGCACGATCTGCAGGCTGAGGCGATTGACCGCCGTGTGGCTCTCCGCCCATTTGCCGGCCGGCGTCAGCACGAACAGCGCGAACAGGAATCCGCAGCCGAGCAACAGGAACAGACCCAGCACGCGCAAGGCTCGCGATTCGCGCAGCTCGCGCAGGCGAACCAGCAGCGTCAGGGCGACGGCAACCCAGAACAGATGCCAGTTGTACTGCGCGAACAAGCCTTCCGCCGCAGCGCCGATCACGGCGGGCGCGTGATCGAGCAGCGCGCCCGTATCAGCGCTGAGGCCGATCCGGTCCAGGGCCGGCGTGATCAGCGGCCAGCGCAGGAGATACGCAGCGATGGCGCCGACGCCTATGACCGGTGCCAGTGCAAGCGCAATGCGGCGAAGCCGCGGCGTCATCCGCGCGTAGACCATCGTCGCGCCGAGGATCACGAGCCAGATGCTGCCCTCGAGCTTGACCATCGGCAGCATCGCGGCGAACAGCACCGCGAGAACGAACGAGCCGCGCTCGCCGTTCTCGAGCGCACGCATCCAGCCGAGGCAGGCGAACGCGAGCAGCGCCGCGATCCAGAGATCGGCGTAGCCGACCAGCGCGACGTGCACGTTGATCAGCGGCAGCGAACCCAGCACGTACACCGCCACCACCGAGCGCTCCCGCGAGAGCCCGAGCGCTCGCAGTTGCCCGTAGCAGCCGGCGAGCAGCGCTATCCACAGAGCGAACCACGCGGCGCCGACAGCAGCCGCGTTCCATTCGCCCCATGCCGAAGCAAACCATACCGCGAGCCGGCCCAGCGCCTCCGGGTAGTTCCAGGTCTGCGCCGTGCGCAAAAGACCGCTCGCATCGGCGAGCCACTCGTCGAAGCCGACGAACGGCGCGAGCCGGCCACCAAGCATCCACGCCTTCGGCTTCAGCAGCCAGGCTGCCCACGCGTCCCACGGATACATCGGCCGCAGCAGGATCTCGTCGGCCATCAGCCATGCGTGCACGGCGAGCAGCGCGAGCAAGATCCAGAACAAGGGATGCAGGCGCCGCGTGTCCTGCGTAATCATGGAAACCGCAGCACGACCCGGTCTCAGCAGCCCCCAGGCCCACGCACCGCAGCCGAGGGCAAGCAGGATCGGCGCGACGATCGGCACGATGCGCGCCACCGCGACGCCGTCGAGCGGCGCGACCGCGAGCGTGCACAGGAGTGCGCCGAGCACGAAACCGCAGCCGATCACCTGCGCGTATTCGGCCGGCGCGCGCGGCCGGCCGGAAAGCAGCGCGACGATACCGGAGCCGAGCAGCAGCGGCGCGAGCCACGCAATGACGTAGGCGAACCTCACCGCGTCGTCCCCCGAAGCTGGAAGATGCGCAGCGCGCCTTCCTCGAAGACGAGATCCGCGGCGTAGGCCGCTCCGGCGTTGCGCAAGGTCTGCGTGGCGTCATCGAAGATCCAAGCGGGATCGTCGTAGACGACCAGCAGCGCCGGCTGCATCGTGCGGTCGCGCACGCCTGGCTCGGCGAGCACGCCGACCGACGCGACGTTCGCCGGCAGCAGGTGATAGTTGAGACGCAGCACGTCGTACACGCCCTCCGCCGCGACGATCACGTGCGTGTTCACAGACTCGCGCGAGAGCAGCTGGCGCACGCGCGCGGCAGCCTCCATGAGAGCCGTGTCCGGCTCGATCATCGCGCGCTCGCGCCAGGATTTTCCGGCGTAGAGTTCGCGTGTCAGCACGTGGCGGTCCGCGAATTCGCCGAGCCAGCGCAGATCGAGCGCGAGCCAGCCTCCCGCGAGCGCGAGGCACAACGTAGCGCCGAGCCAACGTGCGCTCCGGGCGAGCACGATGGCGGCAAGGATGACACTCGCGACGAGCCCTAGCGTGAGCACCAGTACCGGCGTCGGCTTGTGCGGCCATGGCGCGTCGGGTCCGAGCGCGCTCACCGACATCAGTGCCCACGGCCGATAGGCGGACCAGTCCGTGCCGAGCGCGCCGAGGCTGCCACGCCAGGACGGCGACCAGAATTCCGCCTCCACCAGCGAGAACGGACGAAATGCGATGTTCGCCGGCACGAGCTGCGCTGTCGGAAATTCGGCGAAGCCGACCTCGATGATGCGCCCGCGCCACTCCGGGACATCGGAAAGATCGAAGTAGCCGGGATACTTGCCGGCCGGCGGCAGCGTGATCGTGTGCACGTCGTTCGGCTCGGCGGCGCGCCGGAACACGAACGACAGCTCGAGCGTCCGCGGGAAATCCTGCCAGCGATAGCGCAGCACCGGAAACGCGGCGGCATCGATCGGACGCGCGAGCGCACGCGATTGCAGCGCCATGTGATCCGCGCCCACCGCGTTGATGCCGAGGCGCCGCCCGTTCTCGACAGCGGCGCCCATGACGACGTCGAAGTCGCTGCCGTCCAGGCGCAGGCGCTGCTCCGGCTGGATGCCCGCGCCAAGCGGCGCCTGCGAAGCCCAGCCGAGAAGACCGATCCACAACGCGGCCAGAAGCAGCACGAGCAGAGGCACGCGCCCGCGGCCCGCGTGCGATCGGCGCGATTCCGCGTGCTCCTCGTTCCGAGTCGCTTCGCGCGCGTGTGCGCGGAAGTCTGCCGGCACGCGGCCATCGAACACAAACGGCGGCGGCGTGACGAAACGACGGATCATGAAGGGGCTCCTCGGCTTTCCGCTCGCACGGTGACGGCCTGCAAACGGCCCGTCGCCAGCGCATGGCCAGCGCCCCCGAGGACGACGCGGAACTGGTTCCCCTTCCTGATCAGACGCAATCGCCGCTACAAAGCGGACATCGCGACGGTCGCACCTGATGCCGTCCGCCCGCATGATGGCGCGAACGTCGCCGGTTTTCCACGCGTCGCGTTACAGATATTGCGATTTTTGCAACGGCTCAGCTCGCCTGGCGGCGCTGCATCTTCGCCTCGTCGGAGCGGGCGAACTCAAGTTCGCTGAGATAGGTCGGCTCCACGCCGGTCACGTACTCACCCGAGAAGCACGATGTATCGAAGTGCGTGAGGTCCTCGTTGCCGTCCTGCACGGCCCAGATGAGGTCATCGAGATCCTGATAGACCAGCCAGTCGGCACCGAGGATGGCCTGCACCTCTTCGGTGGTACGCCCGTGCGCGACGAGCTCTGCTGCGGCCGGCATGTCGATGCCGTAGATGTTCGGATAGCGCACCGGCGGCGCGGCGGACGCAAAATACACTTTCTTCGCGCCGGCCTCGCGCGCCATCTGGATGATCTGCTTCGAGGTCGTGCCGCGCACGATCGAATCGTCGACCAGCAGCACGTTCTTGTTGCGGAACTCCAGCGGAATCGGATTCAGCTTCCTGCGCACCGATTTCACGCGCTCGCTCTGGCCCGGCATGATGAACGTGCGGCCGATGTAGCGGTTCTTGACGAAGCCTTCCCGCACCGGCACGCCGAGAATCTGCGCGAGCGGGCCTGCAGCGGTGCGCGAGGTGTCGGGGATCGGAATCACCGCGTCGATGTCGTGGTCCGGCATCAGCCGCAGGATCTTCTCGCCGAGCTTCTCGCCCATGCGAAGCCGCGCCTTGTAGACCGAGACGTCCTCGATCATCGAATCGGGCCGTGCGAGGTAGACGTACTCGAAGATGCACGGCGCGTGCACGGCGGGCTCGGCGCACTGGCGCGCGTGCAGCCTGCCGTCGAGCGTGATCAGCACCGCCTCGCCGGGGCGGACATCGCGCAGCAGCTTGAAGCCGAGTATGTCGAGGGCAACCGATTCCGACGCGACCGCGTACTCCTTGCCTGCGCCGGTCTCGCGCTCGCCGAGCACGAGCGGGCGGATGCCGTGCGGATCGCGGAACGCCAGCACGCCGTAGCCCAGGACCACCGAGACGGTCGCGTAACCGCCGACGCAGCGGGCGTGCACGCCGGCGACCGCCTTGAAGATGTTGTCCGGCGAGAGGACACGGCGATCCTGGATCTGCAGCTCGTGCGCGAGCACGTTGAGCAGGATCTCCGAATCCGAATCGGTGTTGATGTGGCGGCGGTCGTCCTCGAACACCTCGCGGCGCAGCGCGTCGACGTTGATGAGATTGCCGTTGTGCGCGAGCGCGATGCCGTACGGCGAGTTCACGTAGAGCGGCTGCGCCTCGGCGGAGCCTTCCGCGCCGGCGGTCGGATAGCGGCAATGGCCGATGCCGACGTTGCCGCGCAGGTTCAGCATCGCCTCGCGCGTGAACACGTCGCGCACGAGGCCCGCCCCCTTGTGCAGGCGCAGGCGATCGCCGTCGACGGTCGCGATGCCGGCCGCGTCCTGCCCGCGGTGCTGCAGCACGGTCAGCGCGTCATAGAGCGCCGATCCGACTTCCGATTTGCCGACGATGCCGATGATTCCGCACATGGGCTCACGCAGACGATGGATTGGAGGGCTCCGGCTTCGCCGGAGGCAATGCGGGCCGGGTCATCGTTTGCACCGGGTCCAGATACTTCGCCACCTCGCTCGGCAGCCGCTCGCCGAGCCAGCGCGCGCCGACCTCGAAGTTCGGCAGGAGGCGCGATTCATTCCACCACGGGTCGCGCCGAAACGGCGTGAACCCGAGCATCAGCACGACCAGCGTCACGAGCGCGAGCCCGCGCACCAGCCCGAACACCATGCCGAGCAGCCGGTCGCTGCCGGATAGCCCGCTGCCCTGGACCAGCTTGCGCATCAGGAACGCGACGATCGCGCCGCCGATCAGCACCGTTACGAAGCAGACGACGTAAGCCAGCAGCACGCGCACCGACGGCGTCGATATGCTGGCGGAAAAATGATCCGCAAGGGCCGGCCCGAACATCCAGGCGGCCCAGAACGCCAGCACCCAGCACACCAGCGCCAGCACCTCGGCGACGAGGCCCCGCCAGAGGCCCATCAGGATCGACAAGGCGAGGACGGCGAGGATGGCGTAATCGGCCCAGTTCATTGGAAAGCCGGGATTCGGGATTGGAGACTCGGGATTCGGAAAAGAGGGAATCCCGCCGCATGCAACCGTTGGCCTTTCCCAATCTCCAATCCCGAATCCCCAATCCCGCTCTTTTCACTGCTGAGTGACGATGATCCCGTCCACCTTCAGCTTGTCCTTGATCCGGCCGCGCAGCTTGTCGGCGTTGCCGCGATCGGTTTCCGGCCCGGCGCGAACACGCCAGAGCGTGCCGCTTCCGGTATCGGCCTTGTCGACGAAGGCGACGAAGCCGGCGCTCTTGAGCCGGTCGCGCAACTTGTTCGCCTCTTCTACTGTACGGAACGCGCCGAGCTGCACGGCCCAGCCGCCGGCGCGCGTGGCCGGCAGCGCGCTGGCGGGTGCGTCTGCCTTGGCGTCCTCGGCAAGCTGCACGACGCTGCCGGGAACAGCCGGCTTCACTTCCTTGATGCGAAGCCGCGCCGCTTCGGCGGACGCGCGATCCTCGTAGGGACCGACGCGCACGCGCTCGGCAGGCTTGCCCTGGTAATCGCTCGCCTCGGCGAAAGCCGGGAAACCGCTGCGCTTGAGCGAGGCGACGAGCTCGTCCGCATTCTTCGTTTCGGCGTAAATGCCGAGGTGAACGTAGAAGCGGCCGTCGGCGGCGCGGCCAGGCATGCTTTCGGCCGGCTGCGCAGTTTCGGCTTTCGCGGGTGCGGGCTTGTTCGACTCCGGCTTGCTTTCCCCGGGCTTGCCCGCTTCGGCTGCTTGCGGCGCCGGCGTGGCGACGGTCGGCTGCGGAATCTCAGCCGCGCGCGGCGGCGTCTCCACCGTGGCGAGCGGCGCGCCGGAATCCACCGGCTGCGCGGGCGACTGCGATGAATTCTGTGGCGTGTCGACCGGCAGCACGCGATTCTGGAACTCGCGATCGGGCGCAGGCGGGATCGCGAGATTCACGGTTTCCGACGACTGCTGCGGGCCGGGACCGGAGAGAAGCATCGGCACGAAGATCACCGCGAGCGCGATCAGGACCACCGCACCGAGCAGACGTTGTTTCAGCGACAGATCCATGAGGACGCGCGCCCGGAAGAGTCGGACCGCGATTATACCCGCGCGGCTCGCTTTATCGGCAGTTAACCGGAGTCGGCATTGCTTGGATCGATGAAGCGAAGCGCGGCCGCCGCGACGAAGAACGAGCCGAACGCGACGATGCGATCGGCCGCCGCGGCGCTCCGGAACGCGGCCGCCAGCGCAGTTTCGACCGCGTCGTGCCGTCCGGCGATGTCGATGTCCGCCAGCGACGGCTGCACGAGACCTTCGAGCGCCGCGGCGGCGAGACCGCGCGGCGAGTCCCGATCGAGGCCGGCCAGATGCCACGCATCGACGACATCGCGCAGCGGCTCGACGATGCCGCCGACATCCTTGTCCGCGAGCGCCCCGAACACCGCGTGCGTGCGTCCGCTCGCCGCGTGCACGCGCAGCCACTCGCCGAGCACGCACGCGGCCTGCGGATTGTGGGCGACGTCGATGATCAGCTCCGGCGGGCCGGCGAAGCGCTGCAGGCGCGCGTCGACGTGCGCCTCCGCGACGCCGCGCGCGACCGCGGCCGGATGCCAGCCGAGCTGCGAAGCCAGCATATGCAGCGCGGCAATCGCCGCCGCCGCGTTCGCGTGCTGGCACGGCGCGCCGAGCGTGGGGTGCGGCAGGACGAGCTCGACGCCATCGCCGCGCCAGCTCCAGTCGCTTTCGCGCAGCTCGATCCGGAAATCGCGCCCGGCGATACGCAGGTCCGCTCCGACGCGCGCGGCCTCATCGAGCAGGCCGCGCGGCGGATCGGCTTCGCCGATGACCGCGGGACGGCCGGCGCGGAAGATGCCGGCCTTCTCGCGGCCGATGCTGTCGCGGTCGTTGCCGAGCCAGTCGCGATGATCGAGATCGACCGTCGTCACGATCGCGACGTCCGCGTCGACGATGTTCACCGCGTCCAGGCGTCCGCCGAGCCCGACCTCGAGCAGCGCGACGTCGAGCGAGGCCCCGGCGAAGATCAGCAACGCGGCGAGCGTGCCGTACTCGAAATAGGTCAGCGCAACGTCGCCGCGCGCGGCTTCGATACGCTCGAAGGCGTCGATCAGCGTCGCGTCACCGGCTTCGACGCCATCGACACGCACGCGCTCGTTGTAGCGCACCAGATGCGGCGAGGTGTATGCACCGACACGAAATCCGACCGCGCGCAGCATCGACTCGAGAAACGCAACCGTCGACCCCTTGCCGTTCGTGCCGCCGACCGTGACGACGAAGCGCGCCGGCATCGGCGCGCCGAGCTGCTGCCACACCGCGCGCACGCGTTCCAGGCCGAGCTCGATCGCGCGCGGATGGACGCGTTGCTGGTGGTCGAGCCAGGCGGTGAGGCCGAGATTCGGGATCGGGGATCGGAGATTGCGCAAAGCCATGTACGCCATCAAGACTGCTTCTTCTTTCCGAATCTCGAATCCCCGAATTCCCGCTCTACCGCATCAATATCCGCCGCGGCCTTACCGGCAGCTTGCCGCGCCAGTACTGGATCAGCACGAAGCCGATCGCCATGCCGCCGAGGTGCGCGAAGTGCGCGACGCCGGCGGCGGTACCCGTGATGCCGAGGAACAGCTCGACGGCGCCGTAGCCGATGACGAACAGCCAGGCCGGCATCGGGATCGGCGGAAACAGCAGCAGGATCCGCGCGTGCGGATACATCATGCCGTAGGCGAGCAAGAGGCCGAACACGCCGCCGGACGCGCCGAGCGTCGGATAGTAGCCGCCGGTCCAGTATGCCGTAACCAGCAGCTGCGCGACCGCGGCGCCGACGACGCAGACGAAGTAGTACAAGGCGAAAGGCCTCGAGCCGAACAGGCGCTCGATCGGGCCGCCGAACATCCAGAGCGCCAGCATGTTGAAGGCGATGTGCGTGAGCCCGCCGTGCAGGAAGCTGTACGTCACGAGCTGCCACAGTTCGAATCCCGGCACGTCGGCATAGCGCGACGGCCCCAGCGGCCACAACGCAAAGTGAATCAGCAGCGCGTCTCCGGTCAGCATCTGGAGCAAATACACGCCGATGTTGGCGATGAGAAGTGCGCGGGTGACGGGAGGCAGGTCGATGGGCATGCGGGTGTTCTCGATCCGGTCGCGGGATTGTGGACCACGCGCGCGGTCGGCGCGACCCGTGTGAAAGATTCCGTCGCAAAATCGGCTATTCAACCACTGCGGCAGGCCTTTCTCCCGTCGACGACAGAAGGTTGCGTGGAGAGACGTTCGCGCGGGCTTGCGCAACGGAGCCCGAACGCTTCACTCCGCTTGCTCTCACCCTGCCCGCTCTCCCAAACGGAGGGGAAAGCCGGTTCGGCTCTCCAGTCGCGAGCCAGGAAGCATCCGGAGTGCAGGCCGCGTCGGCTCAGTCCGGCGACGGCAGCGCATCGAACCCGTCGACGAAGATGCGATCGATCACGGTGATCGATCCGCGCATGCCGCTCGTCGTGTCGCCGTGCTGGTCGCAGAAGTAGCCGAACGTGCCGAGCTGGTTGAACCGGACGACGACGCTCCACGGCAGGTCGCTCGGCGCGTTGTTCGTGCTGCAGTTGACCGAACAGATGAAGCGGTTGTCGTCCGCGTGCACATTGTGCACGCCGCCGCGGTTCTCGAAGCGGATCGCATCACCCTGAAAAATCGTGATCGACTCGGGCGAGAACGTCATGTCCTCATTCGCCGTGACGAGGTGGATCGTCGCGCCGGCCGGCGCTGTCACCACGCTCAGGAGCGATAGCGCGAACGATGCGATGGTCGCGCCGACGCGGCGGTGCAGGTGCTTCGTCAAGTCATGAACCCGAGATTGCTGCTCGGGAAGCGCCCGAGATTCGGGAAGATGTCATTGACGCCGCCCGCGTCGATGCCGAACCAGCTCGCGAGCGTCGCTGCATATTGGTCGACGGCGAGCTTCGGGATGATCTGGCCGTAGCCCGTATCGTCCGGGTTGCTGCCCGGGTGATCGTCGTCGTACTGCGCGAGCGAAGGCATTTCACCGTAGAAGCGCTGGCCGCGCACCGCTCCGCCGACCACGAAGTGATGGCCGCCCCAGCCGTGGTCCGTGCCGTCGCCATTGACGGCGAGCGAGCGGCCGAAATCCGACGCGGTGAACGCGGTGACACCATCCGCGATGCCGAGCTCGACGGTCGCGGCATAGAACGCGGCGAGTCCCTGCGAAAGCTCGGCGAGATTGCTCGCCTGATCGGCGAGCTGCGTGTCGTGCGTGTCGTAGTTGCCCACCGCGACGAAATAGATCTGCCGGCTCATGCCGAGCGCCTGGCGCACCTTGATCAGCATCGCGACCGCGGCGAGCTGGTTGCCGAGATCGGTGTCGGGAAACGGGCGTCGCGAGCGTCACGCCGTTCAGTGCGTTGTTGATCAGGGTCGAGTTCGCCATCGTGCGCGTGGCGGAATCGGCAAACGCACGTTCCAGCACGTGCGCCTGCGTGCCGCTCGCGATCAGCGCGTCGTAGGCGGCCTGGTCGTTGGCAATGACGTTTTCGTCCGCCCACGGATTCAGCATCCACGATTCCGGGCCTTCGCCGAGGTAGCTCATCGTGGTCACGCTGAACGGGCCGTAGTCCGGATCGCCGGTGGCGGCGCGCGCCGCGCCCCACGAATCGACCGAGTACTGACTCACGATTGCGCCGCGCTGGAAGCGGTTGTCGCCGGCCATCGTGATGCTCATCGGCACCTGGCCCGGATTCACGCTGTACAGCAGGTCCGCGATGCGTCCACCCCAGCCGTTCGCGTTCGGATCGTCCGGGCGCGACGTCTGCCACTGCGTCGTCTGGTCGTCGTGGGAGAAGAGCTGCGCGGGCGTCGGCACCGTGCCGTCCTGGTACTCGGCTTGCGTGATCGGATACAGCAGGCTGCCGACGTTCGCGACGATCGTGGCCTTGCCGGTGTTGAAGAGGTTGGCCAGCTCGGGCATCGACGGATGCAGGCCATAGTTCGCGGGACCGGCGACGGGATTCAGCGGGACCAGGCCCGCGGTCGGCAGAGCGAGCGAGCCTCGCGAGGCCTCGTAGTTCGTGCGGTCTGCACCGCTGATCGGCACGATGGTGTTGAAGCTGTCGTTGCCGCCGTAGAGATAGACGCAGACGAGCGCCTTGTAGTCGGCAAAGCCGGTCGGGCGCTGCGCCGCGGCTGCCACGCCGATGAGTCGCAGGTTGCCGAGCGCGGAATAGAGGCTGACGCCGCCGAGCGCGGCACAGATGCTCTTGCGCAGGAATTCGCGACGATTCACGTGCATGGCCGCGCCCTCACTTCTGAATCGAGTATTCGGGGGAATTCATGACGAGGTACAGCGCGTGCTGCACGCGCCGGCGCCCGAGTTCGTCGCCGTAATCGTCCACGGTCATCTGGCCGAGGCGCGTAATCAGCACGTTGCGCATGAACGGCGACATCTGCCCGGCCATGAACAGCGTGTTGTAGGCGTCGACCAGGCCCGCCGGATCGTTCGCCGCCAGCACCGCGTCGCGGTCCTCGTCCATCTGCGCCGCTTCGTCGATATCCCAGCAGTCGCCGCCGACGTAGTGGCAGAAAATCTCATGGAAGAGATAGTTCGGCGTCGACACGACCATCGTGTCGCTCAGGATCTGGAACTCGGGGCTGACGAGGCCCGCCGCCTCGACTTCGCCGGGCTGCGCGAAATCGGGCTTGAAGAAATTGAACACGGTCGGCGAGCGCAGAGGCGCCTGCCCGATCTGCTGCTCGATCGGCGGCCACGGTCGCAGCGAGGTGATGCGGCCGTCCGGCGAGCGGGCCGCCATCGCGCGCCACATCTGCGTGATCTTGAGCAGCGGCTCGCGCAGCTTGCCGAACGTGTCGGGGCGCTGCCAGTGGCCATAGCGTGCTTCGGGATCGAGCAGGATCGCCTTGATCACCGCCTTCATGTCGCCGCGCACGCCCGCACCGTTGTTGTTGAAGACCTGCGCGACGCGCTGCACGTAGGCCGGCGTCGGGTTGCTGGTGACGAGGCGCTCGATGAGCCGCTTCGCGATGAACGGCCCGACGTTCGGATGGTGGAAGATGTTGTCGAGCGCTGCTGTCAGCTCCATCTGCGCGTCGCCGCCGTGCACGAGGACGCCGCCGCTCAGCCCGACGCCGGGATAGACGAGCAGCTGCTTGTCCGACGTGTCGTCGTGATAACGCTCAACGGGCTGCATCGGCAGGCGCCAGCCCATGTCCTCGTAGCTGCTCGGGCCGCACCAGAAATAGTTGTCCTCGTCACAGCACGAATCGGTCTCGTTGCAGGCTGATTCCGGCGAGCTGTTCCAGTCCCAGCCGGTGAACACGGCGGCAAAGCCGCGCACCGTCGCCTGATCGTAGGTCGGCACTTGCTGCCCGCCGGAAAGCACCGGCGTGCCGTCGAGATTGAGCTGCACGAGTCCGATCGAGAACAGCTGCATGACCTCGCGCGCGTAGTTCTCGTCCGGATGGATGTTCTGCTCGGGATCCGCCTTCTGGTTCTGGATCATGCTGAGGAAGATGCCCATCGCGGGATGCTTGGTCACGTCCTCGAGCAGCGTGCGGTAGTTCACGAACGCGTCGGCGGCGAGCATGTCGTAGTAGCTCGCCAGCGCCCAGGGCTCGTAGGCGAGCGTGCCGTTCGAATTGGAAACGACGAAGATCTCGCTGAGCGCGAGCGCGACGCGCTGGCGCAGCTGATCGTTGGGCGCGTTGCCCGGATATCCCGCGCGGCTCGGGTCGGGCGTGCCGAGCGAATTGATCGTCCAGATCTAGAGCCGCGTGTCGTCGGAAATGTATTCGTCCGGCCAGTTCGCGAGCACCCAGTCGAGATAGTGGGCTTCGGTCGACGGCGGCGCGGCGAACTGCTCGGCGAACCAGGCTTCGTAGCCGATCGAACGCAGGTGATCGATCGACGCCCTGCTCGGGCCGAACGTGGCCTGCGCGAGGAAGCGAGCGGCGTCGCTGTCGTGCGACGGGCCGTTGACGAGGCCGTCGAAGCCGTCGTGAAGGCCGCCGTCCGGCCGGTGACTCAGGTTTTGTGCGAGCGCACCGTGAAACGAACCCGCGAGCAGTGCCGCGAGGCCCAGCCGCTTCAAGGAATCGATGCTCATGTCTCCCCCGACGGACGCAGAGCGTCCCTCCGCACGCGCAGGGACTCTAGCGTGATCGCCGTGGGCACGGCATGACGCATGCCGCATTCGGGAAAAATTTTCAGCGTTTCTGGCGCGCCGTCTTTTGTCGCGCAGGTGCTCGTCGGGATTTCGGAGGCGGCGCCCAGAGCACCGCGTCGAGATCCCGATCCCAGCCGTGCCGTTCGATGTCGACCCGGCCGCGAACGACGAGCACGCCTTCGCCCGAGAGCAGGCGCACCTGCGTGCGGAAACCCCGGCTGCCGGGCGGAAACGCGATACGGCCGTCGGCCCGCAGCACGCGGAACCACGGCAGGTCGTCGCCCGGAAACTCGCGCAGCACGCGCCCGACCATGCGCGCGCGGCCGGGCAGTCCGGCGCGTTCGGCGATCTCTCCGTAGCTTGCGACGCAGCCGCGCGGGATGGACCGGATCACGCGCAGGATGTCCGCGTGGCCGTCCGCCGGGCTGCGCCCGGGGAGCACCGGCGCGGTTTTTCGATGGCCTGACTTCATGCAGCGCGCACGCTAGCATAGGCCGTCGATCCGACCGAGAGCCACCGTGCAAAGCTTCGAACAGATCCGCTCCCACACCGGCAGCCGCCACGCGCTGCGCACGAATGACCCGTATCTGATCAGCTTTGATCTGACGCTCGACAACGGCCGTCACCAGGGCATGTATCTCGCGGAAATGGAGGACGAGGACGGCGGCAAGTACCTGCGCATCTCCACTCCGATCGGACCGTTCGCGGGCATCGACGGTGCGCGCTGCCTGCGCTTCAACTGGGAGCAGCGCACGGGCTATCTCGCCGTCAGTGATCTCGACGGATCGCCGTTCCTGCATCTGTGCGAAAACCGGCCGTATGCGCTCCTGTCCGAGGAGGAGCTCGACCGCGTGATCACCGAGCTCGGCGCGCTCGGCGACCGCATGGAGCAGGCGATGTCGAGCGGCGGCGATACATTCTGACGCGAAGGGCGGCGGGCCGAGTCACGCCCGCATTTTCCGTCGCGGAAGGAAAAAGCGACTCGGTCTCCCTAGACCAGACCGATCACGCGCAGGGCCACCACGAGCACCCACGCCAGCGCGCCGGTGATCGGCAGCGTCAGCAGCCAGGCCCAGACCATGCGCTCGACGACAGTCCACTTGATCGCGGTCAGGCGCTTGGCCGCGCCGACGCCCATGATCGCCGACGAGACGTTGTGCGTCGTCGATACCGGGATGCCGAGGGTCGAGGCCGTGATGATCACGCCGGATGATGCGATGTCCGCCGCGACGCCGTTCATCGGATGCAGCTTGACCATCTTGTGCCCCAGCGTGCGGATGATGCGCCAGCCGCCCGCCATCGTGCCGGCCGCCATGACCAGTGCGCAGGTTGCCTTGATCCAGACCGGAATCGCGAAACCCTGATCGGCAAAACCCGGAATGCGCAGGAACGACAGCCAGCCGGGGATGCCGTCGAGGCTGCCCGCCGCGGTGGCGCCGGCGAGCGCGAGCGCGATGATGCCCATCGTCTTCTGCGCGTCGTTGAGTCCGTGCGAAATGCCCATCGCGCTCGACGACAGGATCTGTATCTTGCCGAACACCGCGTTGACGGTGCGCGGGCGGATCGCGTGGCGCAGCGGCCCGCGATCGCCCAGTGTCGACAGCAGCGCGAACAGCAGGCCCATGATCGCGAAGCCGAGCAGAAAGCCCGCGACCGGCGAGGCGAACATCGGCACGACGACTTTAGGCAGCAGCCCCTTGCCCTGCCACCAGTGAGCGCCTTCCTGCCACCAGATGATCGCCGACCAGTTGTCGCCGGCCGCGGCCAGCGCGGCACCGCAGAGGCCGCCGACGAGCGCGTGGGAGGAGCTCGACGGCAGGCCCCACCACCACGTGATGACATCCCAGATCGTCGCTCCCAGCAACGCGCAGATCAGCACCTGCGGCGTCACCGCGACGATGCCGGCGTCGATCAGCCCCGACGAGATCGTCTTGGCCACCGCCGTTCCCATCAGCGCGCCGATGAAGTTCGTGCACGCGGCAAGGATGACGGCCTGCCCCGGGCTCAGCACCTTCGTCGCGACGACCGTCGCGATCGAGTTCGCGGTGTCGTGAAAGCCGTTGATGTACTCGAAGAGGAGCGCGACGAGGACGACGATGAGGACGAGCGTGAGGCTCATGCGGGGGAGCCGGGATTCGGGATTCGGGATTCGGGATTCGAAACGGCCGGCAGCATCGAGCCCACTCTTCGCTCACGCATCAGATTCACCTTGCGCTCCCCGCAACCTCAATCCCCAAACCCCAATCCGACTTTCAGGAATTCTTCAGCACGATCTGATAGATCACGTTGCCCGCATCGCGGCAGCGGTCGATTGCCTTCTCGAGCAGCTCGAAGAGGTCCTTGCGCAGGAGAAGCTTGGCGGGATCGCGCTCGCTGGAAAAAAGATCGCGATACAGGTCGAGGATCAGCCGGTCGGCCTCGCTCTCGATGGACTGCATGCGCTCGTTGAGATCGCGCATGACGTCGAGCCGGAAGCCGCTGCGCAGCTCCGATGTCATCTGCACGATGACGTCCGTCGCCCGCTCCAGCATGGCGGCCCGCGAGGCGAAGTCGACGTCGGCCAGCAGGTCGGCAAACAGCATGTAGCGCTCGGCGAACTTCTCGACCGTCTTCGGAATTTTGTACAGCGCCCCCGCCAGCGCCTCGATGTCCTCGCGCTCGAGCGCGGTGACGAAGGTGTCGACGAGCGCCTCGCTGATCTGCGCGAACAGCTCCTTCTCGCGCCGGCGCGCGAGGCGGAACTCGTCCAGCGAGCGCGTCGAGACCGGCGCGTTCAGGAGCGCGATCAGCGCACGCGTGCTCTGCCGAGCGGCGTCCGCGCTCGCTTCGAGCAAGCCGTAGAACTTGTCGCCTTTGCCGAAGATGGTCTGGAGCGAAAACATGGCGTCGCACGTCCGGTCAGCTGCGGGAGACTGGCCCCCGCGCGCAGCCGGCGAGCCCTCGAAGTAGCAATAATGTTACAGCAACGGCCCGGGCGCTCACCGAGCCCGGCCGGCCGCCCCGTGCGCGGTTCCGGTCGGCCGCCGGTTGCTACACTTTGGCCACTTCCTCCGGCAAGGGACCCGGATGCTGCTCCAGATCCTGCTGGTCGTTCTGCTCGCGCTCCTCAACGGGTTCTTCGCGCTGAGCGAGATGGCCCTGATGGTGGCTCGCAAGAGCCGCCTGAAGCACCTCGCCGCGACCAGCCGGCGCGCGAAGACGGCACTCGCGCTCGCGCAGCAGCCGGAGAACTTCCTCGCCACCGTGCAGGTGTTCATCACGCTGCTGCAGGTGAGCGCCGGCGCGGCGCTCGGCGCGACGCTGGGCGAGCACATCGGCGCCGCGCTCGACGGGCTCGACCTGCCATGGATCGATCCCTACAGTCTGCCGATCGGCGTCGGCCTCAGCGTCTCCGGCATCACCTTCGTGCAGCTCCTGCTCGGCGAACTCCTGCCCAAGCGTATCGCGCTCGTCGACCCGGAGCAGTTCGCGACCTCGACGGCGCTGCCGATGCGGGCCCTGACCTGGCTCGCAACGCCGTTCGCCTTCGTGCTCATCTGGGCGACCCGGGTGGTCCTGCGCCTGCTGCGCATGGACACCGCAACGCGCGAGCACGTGAGCGAGGAGGAAATCCGCCTCCTCGTCGCGGAAGGCGCCGACCAGGGCGTCATCGACAGCGACGAGCGCAACATGGTCAACCGGGTGCTGCGCCTCGGCGACCGCACGGTGGACAGCGTGATGACGCCGCGCACGCGCATCGCCTGGCTCGACGCGGCGGCTCCGCTCGAGGAGAACGTGGCTGTGATGCGCGAGACGCCGTACTCGCGCTATCCCGTCTACCGCGGCGGTGAACAAGAGGTGCTGGGCGTGCTCGAAGCCAAGCGCCTGGTTGGCCAGATCGGCACCGAGCCGACGGACCTGTTCCGCTCGCTGCGCAAGCCCCTTTACGTGCCTGCCACGGCGCGCGCGCTGGACCTGCTGGAGGAATTCCGCGATGCCGAGACCCCGCTCGCGCTCGTCGTCGACGAATACGGCGACATCCAGGGCCTGGTGACGCTGAACGACCTCCTCGCCGCCGTCGTCGGCAAGGTCATGACGCCGCTCATCGAGACGGCCGAGCAGCCGATCGTGCAGCGCGAGGACGGCAGCTGGCTCATCGACGGCAGCGTATCGACGGACGACCTGCGCGAGCTGCTCGGCGTCTCCGAGCTTCCGAACGAGGAAGACCACGATTTCCGCACGGCGGCCGGCATGATCATGGCGCACTTCGGCCGCATCCCGCAACCGGGCGAACATTTCAGCGGCGGCGGATTCCGCTTCGAAGTCGTCGATCTCGACGGGCCGCGCATCGACAAGCTCCTGATCGCGCGCGTGCCCGTGATGGCGGTCGAATGAAGCGCACACGGCAACCACGCACGACAGAGCTCCTCAGGAGCGCGCTCGACACGCACGAGGGCGACGAAATCCTGCTCGGCGAGTTCCTCGATCCGCTCGGCGAACGCGCGTACGGGTTCCTGATCCTGATTCTCGCGCTGCCGAATTTCATTCCGGTGCCATTCGGCGTCGGCGCGGTGATGGGCGTGCTGATCGTGCTCGCCGGGCTGCAGATGGTGATTGGCCTCGAGCATCCCTGGCTTCCCGGCGCGCTGCGACGTCGCGGGCTCAAGCGCGCATCGGCGGAACGCTTCATCCGACGCGTGACGCCGATGCTGCGCTGGCTCGAATGGCTGTGCCGGCCGCGTTGGGAAGTGCTGACGCGCCATCCCGCGCATCACGTCACCGGGTTTCTGCTGGTGCTCACCGGGATCGCGCTGTCGCTGCCGATTCCGTTCACGAACTTCTTGTTCGGGTTCGTGCTGGTGGTGTATGCCGTCGCGCTGCTCGAGCGCGACGGCATCGCGCTGGCGATCGCATGGCTTGCCAGCATCGCCATCGGCGTCTTCCTGCTGACACTGAGCCAGGCGGCCGTCGACGCGGTGCGTACGCTGTTCTGAGCAGCGCAACGCGCGGAAGTCCGCGCTCGCGGACTCAGTCGCCGGATCGCGGCCGCGCGAGGCGCACCGCGCGCTCGGTGTCGGTGAGAATGCCGTGCAGGATGCGCAGCTCGCGCTGATCGGGCCGCGCGCGGAGATAAAGGCGTCGGAGGCGCAACAGGATCGTGCGCGGCGAGCGGCCCTTGTGGAAGCCGATCGCATCGAGCGTCCGTGCGAGATGCTCGAAGAATACTTCTAGCTCGGCGCTCGACGCCGGCGGATCCTGTTTCTGCTCCGGCAGCGGCATGGCGCCGGCGAGCGCGGCCATGCGCACTTCGTAAGCCAGCACTTGCACCGCCTGCGCGAGATTGAGCGAAGAAAACCCGGGATCGCTCGGGATCAGCACCGCCGCGTGACAACGCTTGATGTCCTCGTTTTCGAGGCCGATGCGCTCGTTGCCGAAGACGAGCGCGACCTCGCCTCCGGCGCGCGCCTCCTCCAGCACGCGGGCGGCGGCCGCGCGGGGATCGAGCTCCTCCATCGGCACGTCGCGTCGCCGCGCCGTCGCGCCGAGGACGAGCCGGCAATCGGCGATCGCGGCCGGCACGTCGTCGCTGACGCGCGCGCGCGCGAGCACGTCGTCCGCGCCCGCCGCGAGCGCGCTGGCTTCCGCGTGAGGAAACGCGTGCGGCGCGACCAGAGCGAGGCGCGTGAATCCCATCGTGCGGATCGCGCGCGCCGACGCGCCGATGTTGCCGGGGTGCGAGGTGCGCACGAGCACGAAGCGGACGCGCTCGGCGATGGAATCGTGCGTAGCCTCGTTCATGACTCCGGAAAGCGAGCGCGGATCGTGTGATGCGATCCACGTTTGGTCGATGCCGGGCGATCTGCTAACCTGCGCCGCCGCGCGGCTGGTCCCGCGCGCCGTTCTTTTCAAGTCCGCCCAGCGGAAATTCCATGTCCAGACCCGCCGTCAACGTGGCGGTGCGCGCCGCGCGCGCTGCCGGCCAGATCATCCTGCGTCACATGAACCGCCTGGAAAGCCTCGCGGTCGTCGAGAAGCAGCAGCTCGATTTCGCGTCGGAAGTCGATCGCCTGGCTGAAGCGGAGATCATACGCGAACTCAAGCGCGCCTATCCGGCGCACGCGATCCTCGCCGAGGAATCCGGCGCGGCCGGTCAGGGCAAGCACACCTGGGTCATCGACCCGCTCGACGGCACGCACAACTACCTGCGCGGCTTCCCGCACTTCTGCGTTTCGATCGGCTTGCTCGAGCACGGCGATCCGATCGTCGGCGTCATCTTCGATCCGCTGCGCGGCGAGCTGTTCACGGCGAGCAAGGGCGACGGCGCGTTCCTCAATGATCGCCGCATCCGCGTCGGCAAGCGCGACGGCCTCGCCGGAGCTTTGCTCGCGACCGGATTTCCGTACCGCCAGCGCGCTCACCTCGATGCCCAGATCGGCATGACACGCGCGCTGCTGCGCGAAGCCGAGGACATCCGCCGCACCGGCTCCGCCGCGCTCGACATCGCCTACGTCGCGGCCGGTCGCATCGACGGCTATTACGAAATCGGCATCAAGCCGTGGGACATGGCGGCGGGCTGCCTGCTCGTCCGCGAAGCCGGCGGCCGCCACTGCGACTTCGCCGGCCGCGACGGCATGCCTGCGAGCGGCAATCTGCTCGCGGGCAACATCAAGGTCGTCGACGCGATGATCAGGGCGATCGCGCCGGAGTTGACGCCGGGTCTGACACAGTAGACCGCGGCGGTTTCGACGGAAGACGGAATACGCGTCTTCGTCGTCCCCGCGGAAGCGGGACCCAGTGCTTTTCGCTTCTGGTTCGGTCGCTGTCGCGAGGATCGACTCACGTCCTTGTGTTTTTTCGCTCGCCCTCCCTGGCGAGCGAGTCACCTTCTCTGCTTGCCCAGAGAAAGTGACGAAAGAGAGGGCACCATCGGTGACACGCCGGCGCTGCGCGCCGGTGCGCTACGGGCGGCCGGGGTTTTGCCGACAGGCCCTCCTGGCCTGCGGCAACAGCGGCACGATCCCTCGCGCCGCCCGCGTGCACCGCACGCGGCCTCTTCCGTCCGCCTCCGCCGCGTCACAGAGGGTCCCAAAGCAAAAAGCTTTTGCTTCTCCGGTTCCCACTCGGCCGCGGCGAGCGGGCGGAGGATCAGCCCGAAGGGGCACGCGCAGGAGGCGCGTGCGTTCGCTGTCAGTACACGGACGTACGGTCAGCGAACCCCGCAGCCCGCTCGCGTAGTTTGCCGGACGCGGAAGCCCGGCAAACCGCGGCCGCGAGGGTGCCATTTCTCTTGGTGACTTCTCTTTGGGCAAGCAAAGAGAAGTCACTCGTCGGCCACGGAGGGCCGACGAAAAAACACAAGGATGTGAGCCGGTCTTTGCGACGCGATTCGCGACAATCCAAGGCGCTGAATCCGCCGCTTCGCGGAACGACCAAGTCGGTGGGCTACAACACGCCTGCGTTCGTCCAGAACGCCTCCAAAAACACACGACGCAAGCCGAACACGCCCTTCCGATCGCGCTCGGTCTCGAAAGGAAAAGCCCGGCTTGCGCCGGGCTTTTCCGTGACACCTGAATCGGGTTCCGTTTACGAACCCGGATTCTCGACCTTCAGCTCGGTGCGGCGGTTGCGCGCACGGCCTTCCTTCGTCGAGTTCGTGTCGATCGGCTGCGATTCGCCGAAGCCCCTGACCGCCGTGATGCGGCTCGGATCGACGCCGTGCGAGGTCAGGTAGTCGTACACGATCTGCGCGCGGCGCTCGGACAGCTTCTGGTTGTAAGCGTCCGTACCGATCGAGTCGGTGTGGCCGTCGAGCTCGACCTTGATCTCCGGATAGCGCTGCAGCGCGTCGATGGCCTGGTCGAGGATGGCGACCGAGTCCGCCGTCGGCAGTTGCAGCGTCGGCTCGATGTCGTGCTCGCCCGGCTTCGGACGATCGAACTTGAAGTTCACGCCGCGCAGGTCGATGACGACCTTCTGCGGGCAGCCGTCCGGACCCACGACAGTGCCGGCCGCCGTATCCGGGCAGCGGTCGTCGCAGTTGTTGACGCCGTCGTGATCGTCGTCGAGCGTGTGGCAATCGGGCGGCGGCGGCGGAGCAGCCGGCGGGGCCGGCGGCGGCGGCGGCGCTTCGGCACCGAAGTTGTAGACGAGGCCGATGCTCACGATGCCGTCGGTGAAGCCGCTCTGACGGCTGTGGATCTGGCCCGGGCCCGGGCCGAGGTAGCCCAGCGCCTCGGCGAGGTTGTCCTCGGTGTTGTTGTCGTGGTCGTAGCGCGCGGCGATCTCACCACGCAGCGCGAGGCGCTCGGACATATTGTACTGGATGCCAGCGCCGACGGTGGCCATCGGATCCCAGCCGTTCTCGTTGAAGCCCTGCTCCTTCAGCAGGAAGCCCGAGTACGCAGCATGACGCAGCGCGCCGAGGCCGGCCATGATGTACGGACGCCACTGGGCACCCTCGTCGCCGAAGAACCAGCGCGCGCTGACGCCGAGGCCGACGCTTTCCCATTCGTGGCCGTCGCGGAACGAGCCGCCTTCGAAATCGGCATTGTTGATCGTGTATTCGAAATCGACGGCGAGATGCGGGTTGACCCACACGCCGGCGCCAATGCCACCCCACAGCGACGTGTCGGTGTGACGATCGCCGTCGGAGAAGTTAGCGCCGATGCGCGGCGCGATGTACCAGTTGCCGAAGTCCTGCGCGTGCGCGGTCGTCACCGCGGCTCCGGCAAGGCTCAGGGCGATCAGCGCACATAAGGCCTTACGTTTCATTCAGAGTCTCCTCTCGTTTGGTCTTCATGCGTCCGCTCAACCCCGCGCGGAACGCGACACCGTTCCCGAATCCTATTCTACGCCAGCAAGACGCTTGGGAAACGTGTTCTTAACATTTTATCACGGTAACAGGGCTGCCGGGCAATCTTAGCCGGATCAAAATTTTACAACCAGTCCGATGTAAAAAGAGCGTTAAGCGTCGAGTCAGTGAACTGCGAAGAGGTCCACAAATCGGTGGATTGGCATGGCGTCCAGGCGGGGGCCGTCCCCGGACAGCGCCAGGATGCGCTCGACCTGCCGGGCGGGCAGATGGCCGGCCAGGGCGTCGGCGAACTTCCGCAGCAGCACCGGGATCCCCTCGGCCCGGCGCTTGCGGTGGCCGATCGGGTAGTCTATCGAGACCTTCTCCGTCGCTGAGCCGTCCTTGAAGAAGACCTGCACCGCGTTCCCGATGTAGCGCTTGTCGGGATCGAAATAGTCCTTCGTGAACACCGGGTTCTCGCGCACCTCCATGCGCGCGCGCAGGGCGTCGATGCGCTCGTCGGCCGCGACGGCGTCGCCGTAGTCGTCGGCCGTGAGGCGACCGAAGATCAGCGGCACGGCGACCATGTACTGAATGCAGTGGTCGCGATCGGCGTAATTCGCCAGCGGCCCGGTCTTGTCAATGATGCGCACGCCGGCTTCCTGCGTCTCGATCACGATCTTCTCGATCTCGTCGAGGCGCCCGGCGACCTCGGGATGCAGGCGCATCGCGCACTCGACGGCGGTCTGCGCGTGGAACTCGGCCGGATAGCTGATCTTGAAGAGGACGTTCTCCATCACGTAGCTGCCGAACGGCCGCTCGAACTCGAACGGCTTGCCTTTGAACGCGACGTCGTAGAAGCCCCAGGTCTTCGCCGTCAGCGCCGAGGGATAGCCGACGCAGCCCTTGACGGCGTTCAGCGCGTGCGTCACCGCGCGCCGGCACGCGTCGCCGGCCGCCCAGCTCTTGCGCGGGCCGGTGTTCGGAGCGTGGCGGTACGTGCGCAGGACGCCGTTGTCGATCCAGCTGTGCGAGACGGCATTGACGATGTCGTCCTTCGAACCGCCGAGCATGTGCGTCGTGACGGCTGTGGAGGCGAGTCGGACGAGGATCACATGATCCAGCCCGACGCGGTTGAACGAGTTCTTCAATGCGTAGCAGCCCTGGATCTCGTGGGCCTTGATCGCGCAGCCGAGCACGTCGCGCACGGTCAGCGGCGTGCCCCCGTCGCGTTCCGCCTTGCGCGAAAGATAATCGGCGACGGCGAGGATGGCGCCGAGATTGTCCGAAGGATGGCCCCACTCGGCAGCGAGCCAGGTGTCGTTGAAGTCGAGCCAGCGCACCTGCACGCCGATGTTGTACGCGGCCTGCACGGGATCGAGCTCCCAGGCCGTGCCCGGCACCCTCGCCCCTCCGGGCAGCACCGCCCCCGGAACGATCGGTCCGAGATGCTTCACGCACTCGGGGAATTTCATCGCCAGCATCGCGCAGGCCAGCGAATCGAGCAGCATGTAGCGTGCGGTGTCGTAGGCTTCCTTGGAATCGATGCGGTAATCGGCGACGTAGTCGGCGATGTCGCGCATCGGCTGATCGGGATCCGGCCGCCGGGCCGAGCGGATATCGTGGGATGACATGGAGCTTCCGTAGCTGCGGAACGAAGACGCGGCCGCCGGACGGAGGCCGCGAGGGCGCGCATTGTACGGCAGCCCGGAGCCGCGCGGGCTTCGTCCGCGGCGATGTCAATCGTGCCGCGGCGCTTCGACCGGAGCCACGCGCGGCGTGCACCGCGGGCACTGAATCCAGCAATCTTCGATACCGCCAGCGAACCGATGGCGCTGAACGCGAGGCGGATACCGACAAAATTGTCGCGCCGGAGAGCGGGATTTGCATCGGCGATCGTGATCGTTTCGATCTCGGGGATCGCGCGAAGGCGATCGAGCAAGGCATCGATTCGCGATCAGGTTATGCCGGCGAGCATCCGGCGATGCAGACGCGATACGAACGCGACTGCGGGCCGAAGCCGACAGCCACGGCTACCGCGTTCTAAGCCAGGCATGCAGAATCCCGGCATCTCCCGCTCGTTCGCTTCCGCCTTGCCCGACTCCGCCCTCGCCCGCATCCTCCAGCTCAGCGCCTTCGACGGGGATTCCGCGGCCGCGCTGCGAGTGCTGCACGGCCACTTCCGCGCGCGCTTTCCGGATTGCTCACTCGCTCTGGTACGCGTCGCCGGCGAGCCACCGGGCCAGTGCCGGCTGGCGGGGCTGATCGGTCCTGACGGCACCGAGCACGTGCCGAACGTCGACCCGTTCGGCCAGCGCATGACGCAGCCGCTCTTCGCCGACGCGCTGACCGCTCGCCTGTTCGCAGAGACCACGCCGCGCGTGGTGCGCATGGCGCCCACGGAGTTCGCGCTGCCGTTCGCGCAGGCGTTGCTGGCGCCGGCGGCGCTGCTCGGGGTGCCGATCGTGAACGCCGGCGCGATCCAGCACTGGCTCGTATTCGGCTCGACCTTCCATCCGCGCTTCGACCGCGTCGACACCGATGCGCTGCTGCTCGAGACGAATCTCGCCGCGAACCTGATCGTGCGCCCGCTCGCGACGCGCGCGCTGCGCGACGAGACCGCGCGGCAGCGGCGCGAGATCGAGGGCATCGCCGACGTGCAGCGCCTGCTGCTGCCGGACGATCCGGTGATACGCGGCCTGGAATACGCGGTGCACTGGCAGCCCGCGGAGACCGCCGCCGGCGACTACTACGACCTGATGTCGCTGACGCCGTTCGCGCCGCCCGAGTTTTTGCGCGACCGCGCGGACATATGGGCGCTGATGCTGGCCGACGTCTCGGGCCACGGCGCCGCTGCGGCGATGGAAGCCGTGCAGTTCGACGCGATCCTGCGCACGTACCAGGGCGACGGCGACGGCCCGGCCGGCGCGCTGACCTACGCGAACCGTCACTTCTTCTCGCGGCGTCAGCGCCGGCATTTCCTGACCGCCTTCGCCCTGCTCTATCGGCCGGACCTCCGCCGGGCGACTTACGTCGCCGCGGGCCATCCGCCGCTGCTGCACCGGCGCGGCGACGCCGTGACGCCGCGCGGCGCGGGCGAGCAGATTCCGCTCGGCATCGTGCGCGATCACGTGTTCCGCAACAGCGAATTCGACGTCGATCCCGGCGACGTGCTCGTGCTTTACACCGACGGCGTCATCGAGGCGCGCGATCGAAAAGGACGCCCGTTCGGCAGCGAGCGGCTCGTGGAATCGATCGCCACGGGGCCGGACACACCGTCGGAGCTATTGGCAGTGCTGCGCGACGCGCTGTTCGAGCACCAGGGCGGGCCGCTCGGCGTCGACGACCAGACGCTGATCGTGCTGCGCATCTCGCACGAGTGATCGCACGCTTGTGCCCGGGAGGCGAGCCGAGGCATCGTTGCGGTCCCGAACATCCGTTTGAATCCCGTGTCCTCGCGCTATCCGCATCTCTTTGCGCCACTCGATCTTGGATTCGCCACGCTGCCGAATCGCGTGCTGATGGGCTCGATGCACACGGGCCTGGAAGACCGCGCGCGCGATTTTACAAAGCTGGCGATGTACTTCGCCGAGCGCGCGCGCGGCGGCGTCGGGCTGATGGTGACGGGCGGCATCGCGCCGAGCATTGAAGGCTGGCTGACACCGTTCGCGGGCCGGCTGTCGATGCCCTGGCACGTCGCGCGCCATCGCCGGATCACGCGCGCCGTACACGCCGAGAGCGGGCGCATCTGCATGCAGATCCTGCACGCGGGACGCTACGCGTATCACCCGCTGGCCGTCGCGCCGTCGGCGATCAAGTCGCCGATCACGCCATTCCGCCCGCGCGCGCTCACCTCGCGAGGCATCGAGCGCACCATCGCCGACTTCGCCGACTGCGCGAAGCTCGCGCGGGACGCCGGCTACGACGGCGTCGAGCTGATGGGCTCGGAAGGCTATCTGCTGAACCAGTTCCTCGCGGAACGCACCAACAAGCGCGAGGACGAGTGGGGCGGAACGCCGGAAAAGCGCCGGCGCTTTCCGGTCGAGATCGTGCGGCGCGTGCGCGCCGCCGTCGGGCGCGACTTCATCATCATCTATCGCCTGTCGATGCTCGATCTCGTCGAGCGCGGACAGGACTGGAGCGAGATCGTCGCGCTCGCGAAGGAGATCGAGGCCGCCGGCGCGACGCTGATCAATACCGGCATCGGCTGGCACGAGGCGCGCATTCCGACGATCGTCACCAGCGTGCCGCGCGCCGCGTTCACCTGGGTGACGCGCAGGCTCAAGGACGAAGTGCGCATTCCGCTGATCACGACGAACCGCATCAACATGCCCGACGTCGCCGAGCGCATCCTCGCCGAAGGCGACGCCGACATGATCTCGATGGCGCGCCCTCTGCTCGCAGATCCGCAATGGGTCGCGAAGGCGCGCGAAGGCCGCGCCGAGGCGATCAACACCTGCATCGCCTGCAATCAGGCCTGCCTCGACCACGTGTTCGAGAATCGCCGCGCGACGTGCCTGGTCAATCCGCGCGCGTGTTACGAAACCGAGCTTGTGATCCGCCCCGCTGATACCAAAAAGCGCATCGCCGTCGTCGGCGCCGGCCCCGCGGGCCTCGCGTGTGCGACGACGCTCGCCGAGCGTGGACACCGAGTCACGCTGTTCGAGCAGGCTGCGGAGATCGGCGGCCAGTTCAATATGGCCAGGCGCATTCCAGGCAAGGAAGAATTCGGCGAGACGCTGCGCTACTTTTCCGGTCGCATCCGCGAGCTAGGGATCGAGCTTCGCGCCCGCACCCGCGCGAGCGCGACGATGCTGCGCCAAGGCGGCTTCGACGACATCGTCATCGCCTGCGGCGTCACACCGCGCGCGGCAGAGATTCCGGGCGTCGATCATCCCAAGGTCATGAGTTACGTCGACCTGCTGCTCGGCGGACGGGCTGCGGGCAAGCGCGTCGCCATCGTCGGCGCAGGCGGCATCGGCTTCGATGTCGCGGAATTCCTCGTGCAGCCGCTGCCCTCGCCCACCACCGACATCGTGCGCTGGACGCGCGAATGGGGCATCGACACGACGCTCGCCGCTCGCAGCGGGCTCGCGCGGCCTCGGCCGGAGCCGCCGGAGCGTGAGGTCTGGCTGCTGCAGCGCACGCCCGGCCGTCCCGGCGCGAAGCTCAACAAGACGACCGGCTGGGTGCACCGCGCGACGCTGAAATCGAAGAAGGTGGCGATGCTCGGCGGGGTCAGCTACGAGCGCATCGACGACGCGGGCCTCCACATCCGCATCGACGGCAGGCCGGAGCTGCTGCCGGCCGACACGATCGTCATATGCGCGGGGCAGGAACCGAACCGCTCGCTGCACGCCGAGCTCGACCGGTGCGGACTGAGCGCGCATCTCATCGGCGGCGCGGATGTGGCTGCCGAGCTCGACGCGAAGCGCGCGATCGCCCAAGGCACGCGGCTCGCAGCCGTGTTGTAATCGGCGCTCCCCGCAGCGCCGCGAGCCGGCAAGGAAGGATCCGATGAAACTCTATTTCACGCCCGGCACCTGCGCGCTGGCCGACCATATCGTACTCGCCTGGATCGGCAAGCCGTACGAAGCGCAGAAGGTTCCGCGCGAGGAGCGCCGGCAGCCGTGGTTCCTGAAGCTCAATCCGGCAGGCCAGGTGCCGGTGTACGAAGAGGACGGCTGGGTGCTGACGCAGAACTCGGCGATCCTCAACTATCTCGCCGACAGGTTCCCCGAGTCGGGGCTCGGCGGCGACGGCACGCCGAGGTCGCGCGCCGAGATCAACCGCTGGCTCGCCTTCGTCAACTCGGACGTGCATCCTGCGTTCAAGCCGATGTTCGGCGCGGCGAATTATCTCGAGGAGCCCGCGCTGATCGAGAAGGCGAAGGACAACGCGCGGAAGAACCTGCGCAAGTTGTTCGAACGTGCCGACGCGCAGCTCGAAGGGCATGACTGGGTCGTCGGCACGCGTTCGATCGTCGATCCGTACCTTTTCGTGATGCTGCGCTGGGCGAGGAACCAGAGCATCGATCTGTCCGGTCTCGACAACCTGGAGCGCTTCGTGCGGCGGATGTACGACGATCCTGGCGTGAAGAAGGCGCTGGCGGAGCAGGAAGGCTAGAGCCTCGCCCTCGTTCGGATGGACTCTCCCGCAAGACGGGAGCGGGTGGGATCACTTCCGCCGGTCGATCGGAACGAACTCGAGATCCTCGGGCCCGACGTAATTCGCGCTCGGTCGGATGATCTTGCCGTCCTCGCGCTGCTCGATGACGTGCGCGCTCCAGCCCGATGTCCGCGAGATCACGAACAGCGGCGTGAACATCGCGGTCGGTACGCCCATCATGTGGTAGCTGACCGCGCTGAACCAGTCGAGATTCGGGAACATCTTCTTGATCGACCACATCGTCGATTCGAGGCGCTCGGCGATGTCGAAGAGCTTCATGTCCTTCTGAGCGGCCGAGAGCTCGCGAGCGACTTCCTTGATGACCTTGTTGCGCGGATCGGAAACCGTGTACACCGGATGGCCGAAGCCGATCACGACCTCCTTGCGCTCGACGCGCGCGCGGATGTCGGCCTCGGCCTGGTCGGGCGTGTCGTAGCGGTTCTGGGTCTCGAACGCGGCCTCGTTCGCGCCGCCGTGCTTGGGACCGCGCAGCGCGCCGATCGCGCCGGCGATGCAGGAGTGCATGTCGCTGCCCGTGCCGGCGATGACGCGCGCGGTGAACGTGGACGCGTTGAACTCGTGCTCGGCGTAGAGAATCAGCGAGGTGTGCATCGCGCGCACCCAGAGCTCGCTGGGCGGCGTGCCGTGCAGGAGGTGCAGGAAGTGCCCGCCGATCGAGTCGTCGTCGGTCTCGACGTCGATGCGCTTGCCGTTGAAGGCGTAGTGGTACCAGTACAGCAGCATCGAGCCGAGCGAGGCCATCAGGCGATCGGCGATGTCGCGTGCGCCGGCGGCATTGTGGTCGTCCTTCTCGGGCATGATGCAGCCGAGCACGGAAACCGCCGTGCGCATCACGTCCATCGGATGCGTCGACGCGGGCAGCCCCTCGAGCACGCGCCTGACCGCCGCCGGCACGCCGCGCAGCGACTTCAGCTTGGCCTTGTAGCCGGCGAGCTCGGCGCGCGTCGGCAGCTTGCCGTGCACGAGCAGATAGGCGATTTCCTCGAACTCGCAGGTCGTCGCGACGTCGAGGATGTCGTAGCCGCGATAGTGCAGATCGTTTCCGCTGCGGCCGACCGTGCACAGCGCCGTGTTGCCCGCGGCGACGCCGGACAGCGCCACGGATTTCTTGGCCTTGGGAAGGATCTGCACGTTCTCGCTCACGGGCGCCTCCGGTCGCGCGCGGCCTGTCCGCGTCGCTGCGTCTTGGATGATGAAGCCCGATAGTCTAACCGATGGACCGTCCGCTCTGCGCCGGCGGCGTTCATCGAAACGGTTGCGTCGCGCGCATGGAAAGCGCCTCAGTTGGTGAAGACGTCCGCTTCGTCGAGGCGCGGGCATGTCGCGATTGAAGTCACGAGCTGTGTCGTGATCTTGTAGCCGACCGGACGCTGGTCGCTGTACAGCCAGCAGTCGTCGAGACTGGAGCAGAAGCAGATCTTCATCGCGATGCGATCCGTCGCTGCGGCCCGGAATCGCTTCCAGAGGTCCTCGTCCGGAAATTTGATGATCGTGACGGTCTCGCCCGGCGTCAGCACGTTCGGATTGATCGTGGACTGCTGGTACGGGCGCGGTCTGGGGATGCCGAGCGCATCGAGCACGTCATCCCAGGAGCGTCGCGGCTTGCCGTCGACGAACACTTGCGCGCTGCGCACGATGGCGGGGCCGGCGCCCTTGTTCAGCACCTCGATGGAATGCTCGAGGTCGTTGTTGCCCGCGACCAGCCAGGGCCACACCTGCGCGCGCACCTGCTGACGCTGGATGTACGCCGTATATCCGGAAACGAGCAGCGCGATGAAGCCGATCAGCGACGCAACGATGGCGGCCACGGCATCCCAGCGCCGCTCGCGCCGGATCGCGCCGCCCGCGCCGGCGTCATGGCCGCTCACTCATTCCTCCGACCCGCCGCTGGCGAAAAGCTCGTCGAGCTTGCGCTCGTAGGCGTGATAGTCGAGGAAATCGTAAAGCTCCTCGCGCGTCTGCATGCTCGGCACGGCGGCCTTCTGCGTGCCGTCGCGGCGCACCGTCTCGTAGAAGTTCAGAGCCGCCTTGTTCATTGCCCGATAGGCGCCGCAACAATAAAGGATGATATCGACGCCGGCACCGGCGAGCTCGTCGCGCGTGAACAGCGGCGTCTGCCCGAATTCGGTGATGTTGGCGAGGATCGGCACCTTCACCGCGTTCTTGAACTCGCGATACTGCTCCAGCGTGTAGATCGCCTCGGGGAAGATCATGTCCGCCCCGGCCTCGACGCACGCGACCGCACGCTCGATCGCCGGGCCGATGCCTTCGACCGCGATCGCGTCGGTCCGCGCCATGATCACGAACCCGTCATCGGAGCGAGCGTCCACCGCCGCCTTGATGCGATCGACCATTTCGGCCCTGGGCACGATCGCCTTGCCCGGCCGATGGCCGCAGCGCTTGGCGGCGACCTGATCCTCGATGTGGATCGCCGCCGCGCCGGCCTTGATCATCGTGCGCACCGTGCGCGCGATGTTGAACGCGCCGCCCCAACCGGTGTCGACGTCGACCAGCAGCGGCAGGTCGCAGGCATCCGTGATGCGGCGCACGTCGGTCAGCACGTCTTCCATCGTGCTGATGCCGAGATCCGGCATGCCCAGCGAATTGGCCGCCACGCCTCCGCCGGACAGATAGAGCGCGCGGAAACCGACACGCCGCGCCATCAGCGCGGCATAGGCGGTGATCGCTCCGACGACCTGGAGCGGATGTTCTTCGGCAAGGGCGGTCCGGAAGCGCTGTCCGGCGGAGCGAAGCTCAGGCATGGGATCTCCCGTTCAAAGATACGAGTTTAGCCGGGACGCGCGGCCGCGGACGAGCTGACCTGCGCCACGCCGCGGCTGCGCAGCAGCCCGCATCGCCTCGCTTGAAATTTAATTACATGATTAATTAGAATAGCGGGCATGAGAGCACCGAAGACGCGCAGGACCGCGCACCGCACTCCCGGAAGGCCCCCGAACGCGCGGGGCGATCTCCGCGCGCGCCTGCTCGACGCTGCAACGCTGCTGTTCTCGCGGCAAGGCGTCGCGGCGACCCCGCTCAGCGCAATCGCGCGGCGCGCGCGCGTCACGCCGGCGATGCTGCACTACTACTTCGGCGACCGCGAACAGCTGGTCGATGCGCTGATGGACGAGCGCATCACACCGCTGATCGCCCGGACCGCACGGCAACTCGCGCAAGCGGAATCCGATCCCGCCGCGCTGGTGCGCACCTTCGTCGAGACGATGATCCGCGTGCTGGCCGAGAATCCGTGGCTGCCTCCGCTCTGGGTGCGCGAAGTACTGAGCGAAGGCGGTGCGCTGCGCGAGCGGCTGCTCAAGCGCATCGCTTCGCAGATCGCGCCGATGCTGGCGGAGCGCTTCGCCGAGGCGAAGCGGCGCGGCGTGATGAATCCCGGCCTCGACCCGCGGCTCACCGTCGTCTCGCTGATCGGGCTCACGATCTTTCCGCTCGCCGCACAATCGATCTGGCGGCGCCTGCTCGGCGCGGAGGACGTCGATGCCGACGCGCTGATCCGCCACACGCTGGCACTGCTCGGCTCCGGGCTCGGCATGGCGCGGAGCGGAGAGAACGCATGAAAAACGTCACGCGTCCATCGCAATCGCGAGATCCGATCATGAAAACGATCGCCCGCGGGTTGCTGCCCGCAACCCTGCTCGCCGTGTCCGCAGCCTCGTGCAGCCGCTCCGACGATGCGGAGCTGCTCGGCACGCTCGAATGGGACCGCATCGGCGTCGCCGCCGAAGTGTCCGAGCCGATCCTGCGCATCGACGTCAGGGAAGGCGACAGCGTGCGCGCCGGCGACGTGATCCTCGCCCTCGACCCGCGCCGCACCGACGCTGAGCTGGCACAGGCCCAGGCTGAGGTGCGCCGCGCGGAGGCCGCACTGGCCGAGCTGCGCCACGGCACGCGCATCGAGACGATCGACGCGGCACGCGCGACGCTTGCCGGCGCGGAATCGACGCGCATCAACGCAAGACGCGAGCGCGACCGCATCGCCGAGATCCGCAAACGCGGCCTCGTCGCGCAGTCCGATCTCGACCATGCGGAAACGGCCCTGCGCACCGCGACGGCGCAGGCGAACAATGCGCGCGCCAATCTGACCGAGCTCCTCAACGGCACGCGCATCGAGGACATCGACCAGGCCGAGGCGGCACTGGCTTCGGCGAAAGCGGCGGCGCAGCACCTCTCGCTGACGCGCGCCCGCCTCGATGTGCGCGCACCGGCGGACGGCCGCGTCGACGCGCTGCCGTTCAAGCTCGGCGACCAGCCGCCGCTCGGCGCGACGCTGGTCAGCCTGCTCTCCGGAGCGGCGCCCTACGCGCGTATCTACGTGCCCGCGAGCCAGCGTGCGCGCCTCGCGCCTGGCGGCCGCTGCCGAGTGCACGTCCAAGGCGTCGAAACCGCGTTTACCGCGACAATCCGCAGCCTGCGCTCGGACCCGGCCTTCACGCCCTACTTCGCGCTGACCGGCGACGACGCCAGCCGACTCGCCTATCGAGCCGAGATCGTGCTCGACGGCGACGCCGCGAAGAAGCTTCCGGCCGGCCTGCCGGTGCAGGCGGAGTGCGACGGCCGTGGCGAATGAGAATGGAATCGTCATCACCGCGCGCGGGTTGACCCGGCGTTTCGGCAAGCTGGTCGCGGTCGATCACCTCGACATTACAGTCCGCCGCGCCGAGATCTACGGATTTCTGGGCCCGAACGGCTCTGGCAAGTCGACGACCATCCGCATGCTCTGCGGCCTGCTCGACCCGACTTCGGGCGAAGTGGAGGTGCTCGGCCACCGGCTGCCGCAGGAAGCCGAGGCCGTGAAGCGATCGATCGGCTACATGACGCAGAAGTTCTCGCTGTACGACGACCTCAGCGTCCGCGAGAACCTCGAGTTTCTCGCCGCCGTGCACGGGCTCTCGGGTGCGCGCGCGCGCAAGCGCATCGACGAGATGTACCGGCGCTACCGCCTCGGCGATCTCAGGGACCGCCTCGCCGGCACCATGTCCGGCGGCCAGAAGCAGCGCCTCGCGCTGGCCGGCGCGGTGCTGCACGAGCCCGAGCTGCTGCTGCTGGACGAGCCGACCAGCGCGGTCGATCCGCAGTCGCGCCGCGACTTCTGGGATGCGCTGTTCGATCTTTCCGAGGGCGGCACGACGCTGCTCGTGTCGACGCATTACATGGACGAGGCCGAGCGCTGCCATCGGCTGGCCATTCTCGATCGCGGTCGCCTGGTCGCGGACGGCAGCCCCCAGGACCTGATGCAGAGCCTGCCGGGCGCGACACTGCACGTCGCCTGCGCCGAGCCGCGCCGCATGCAGCAGGCGCTCGCGCGGGAGCCGCACGTCATCGGTGTCGCGCAGATCGGCAGCGACCTGCGCGTGCTGACGGACCGTCGCGACGGCGCGCGCGAATGGCTGCGCGAGCGTGTGCACGCAATCGATCCGCAGGCGCGCGTCGAGCCGATTGCGCCGAACCTCGAGGACGTGTTCGTCGCCTCGACGCGCAGGCCCGAACCGGCGGAGGAAGCGGCATGAAGCTCGGCCGCCTGCTGGCCGTCGTGCGCAAGGAGCTGATGCAGCTGCGACGCGACCGCCTGACGTTTGCGATGATCGTCGGCATTCCGACCCTGCAGCTGCTGCTGTTCGGCTTCGCGATCAACCTCGACATCCGCCATCTTCCCGCCGCGCTGCTCGATCAGGCGAACACGGCGAATTCGCGCGAACTCGTCGCCGAGCTCGCGTCCTCGCAGGTTCTCGATTTCCGCCACGGTGCCACTGCGCCGCAGGACATCGACCGCCTGATGCGGCGCGGCGACATCAGCGCCGCCGTCGTGATCCCGCCGGATTTCGAGACGCGGCTCGCGCGTGCGGACCGCCCGGCCTGGCAGCTCGTCGTCGACGGCTCCGACCAGTCCGTGCAGGCGGCCGCGCGCCAGCTGGGCGCATTTCCGTTGGGCGCGCTGCACTACGGAGCCGATGCGCACCGGCCAGGCACGCAGCCCGTTCCAGGCGTCGAGATCGTCAATTTCTACAATCCCGAGCGCCGCGCGCCCGTCAACACGGTGCCGGGGCTCATCGGCGTGATCCTGACCATGACGATGGTCATCTTCACCGCGATGGCCATCGTGCGCGAGCGCGAGCGCGGCAACATGGAAATGCTGATCGCGACGCCCCTGTCCTCGCTCGAGCTGACGATCGGCAAGGTGCTGCCGTACATCGCCATCGGCCTGGTGCAGGTCACGCTGATCCTGATCCTCGGTCTCGTCGTCTTCGACGTGCCGGTGCGCGGCTCTCTGCTCGGCGTCTACCTCGCTTCGCTGGCCTATATCACCGCGACGCTGGCACTCGGCGTGCTGATCTCCACGCTCGCGAAGAGCCAGTTCCAGGCCATGCAGATGGCGTTCTTCACGTTCCTGCCGCAGATCCTGCTGTCGGGATTCATGTTCCCCTTCGACGGCATGCCGAAAGCCGCGCAGTGGCTCGCGGAGATCTTTCCGCTGACGCATTTCCTCAGGCTGATCCGCGGCATCATGCTGCGCGAAGCGCAGCTCGGCGAGATGTGGACCGAGCTCGCCGCGCTCGGCGCATTCGTCGTCGTCGTGATGGGCATCGCCGCGGGGCGATTCCGCAAAACGCTCGACTGACCGCTGCATGCGGCCTCTCCCGCCGGCTGGCGGGAGAGGTCCAACGAGACGGATGCGGACGCCGCCGCGCCGCTTAGCGCCTGGCGAAGAGGTGCTCCACGCCGGCGCGCTCCTCGCGCAGCTCCTTGTCCGTCGCATCCATGCGCCCGCGCGAGAACGCGTTGATTTCGAGGTCCGGCACGATCGAGTACGCGCCGTTCTTCACCGTGACGGGATAACCGTAGATCACGCCGGGCGCGATGCCGTACGAGCCGTCGGACGGCACCGCCATCGAAGTCCAGTCGCCATCGGGCGTGCCGTGCACCCAGGTGCGCATGTGGTCGATCGCAGCCGCGGCGGCCGATGCCGCCGACGATGCGCCGCGCGCCTTGATGATTGCGGCGCCGCGCTGCTGCACCGTCGGGATGAAGCTGCTCTCGTACCACGCCTGATCGACCAGCTCCAGCGCAGGCTTGCCTTTCACGGTCGCGTGATGGATGTCCGGATACTGCGTGGACGAATGGTTGCCCCAGATCGTCACGCGGCGGATGTCGGTCGTGTGCGTGCCGGTCTTCTCGGCGAGCTGCGACAGCGCGCGGTTGTGATCGAGGCGGACCATCGCGGTGAAGCATTTCGGATCAAGATCCGGCGCGTTCTGCTGCGCAATGAGCGCATTCGTGTTCGCGGGGTTGCCGACGACCAGCACCTTGACGTCGCGCTTCGCATGCGCGTTCAGCGCCTTGCCCTGCGGCGCGAAGATCGCGCCGTTCGCTTCGAGCAGGTCCTTGCGCTCCATGCCCGCACCACGCGGGCGCGCGCCGACCAGCAGCGCGTAATCGACGTCCTTGAACGCGACGTTGACGTCGTCGGTGGCGACGACGCCCACGAGCGTCGGAAACGCGCAGTCGTTCAGCTCCATGACGACGCCGTTCAGCGCCGGCAACGCAGGCGTGATCTCGAGCAGGTGCAGGATCACCGGTTGATCCTTGCCGAGCATGTCGCCGGCGGCGATGCGGAACAAAAGGGCGTAGCCGATCTGGCCGGCGGCGCCGGTGACTGCAACGCGGACGGGGGATTTCATCGTGGAGCTCCTTGCGATACGAACCGGTGGGCCGAGACCCACCCTATGGATACGGGTATAGAGCGGGCTTCAGCCCGCCGCGCCCTCGAACCCGCTTACGTGAGCTCGGCAAAAAACTCGACGAACCGCCGCAGGCCTTCGTCGAGCTGGGCGGTCGGGCACGTGTACGAAATGCGCAGCGCGTTGGGCTCGCCGAAGGCCGAGCCCGGCACGCAGGCGACGCCTTTCGATTCGAGCAGCGCGTTGCAGAGATCGACGTCGCTCGCGATCTTCACGCCCTTGTGGCTCTTGCCGAACGCGACGGAAATATCCGGAAACACGTAGAACGCGCCCTCGGGCCGCGGGCAGACGACGCCCGGAACCGAGGTGACTGCCGCGAGCACGCGGTCGCGCTTGGCCTGGAACTCGGCGCACTTCTGCCGCGGGATGTCCTGCGGCCCGTTGAGCGCAGCGACCGCTGCGGCGGTGACGATCTCCGGCAGGTTCGTGATGTGATTCGAGTTCAGTGTGACGACGGCCTGCGCGACAACCTCGGGGGCCGCGACGAAGCCGACGCGCCAGCCCGGCATGCCGTAGGTCTTCGACAGCGAATCGACGTGGATCACGCGGTCACGCAGCTCCGGCCGTGCGTTGACGAAATTGTGGTAGCCGACACCGTCGAACACCATGCGGTTGTAGATGTCGTCGCAGATGATCCACGTGTCCGGGTGCTTCACGAGCACGTCGGCGAGCGCGGCGATCTCGGCCTTCGTATAGACCATGCCGGTCGGGTTGCACGGGTTGTTGAAGAGAAACACCTTCACGCCCGGCAGCGCGGCGTCGAGCTGCGCCGGCGTCAGCTTGTAGTTCTGGCTGGCGGGGCACGGCAGCAGGCGCGCCTTCGCTTCGAGGATGTCGGCGATGTCGATGTAGGTCGTCCAGTACGGCACGGCGAACGCCATCGTGTCGCCGGGATCGAGCAGCGCCTCGCCGAGGTTGTAGAGCACGTGCTTCGCGCCGATCGCCACGGCGACGTTCTTGCGCGCATAGCCCGTGAGGCCGCCTTCCTCGAGATGCTTCAGGAACGCGTCGAGCAGCGCGTCGGCGCCGCGGTTCGAGCCGTACTGGCCGCTGTCCTTCGTCAGCGCGTCACGCACGGCGTCGTACACGTGCGGGCCGGGCAGGAAATTCGGAACGCCGATAGAGAAATTGATGATGTCGCGGCCGGCGGCCTTGAGCTGCTTGGCCTTGTCGGCCACGATCATGATTGCGCTCGGCTTGGCGCGGCTCATGCGCGCAGCGAGAGTCGGCATGGAAATCCTCGTCGAATTGCGGGCTTGCCGAAGGCTTTGCAACCGGAAATGCAGCCTTCGCTGAACCTTGCGATTCTAGCACAGCGCCCCTGACGCGCCCCCGCGGTGCAAAGGCGCTCGCCTTGCCGCCGCCGAGCGCGCAAACTCCGCTGGACGCGCGCCGCCGGCACGCAGAGCGGCGGCGCGCGCAATCCCCCTACAGAGGAGCTCTGCTATGGAGGTATTCGGCGGTACGCACGGCATCATCATGACCTTCATCATCGGCCTCATCGTCGGCATCATCGCGAAGTTCCTGATGCCGGGTAAGGATCCGGGCGGCTTCATCATCACGGCGATCATCGGCATCGTCGGCTCGTTCCTCGCCACCTGGCTCGGCCAGGCGCTGGGCTGGTACCAGGCAGGACAAACCGCCGGATGGATCGGCTCGGTGATCGGCGCGATCATCCTGCTGCTGATCTATCGGCTCTTCACGAAAAAGAAGTCGGCGTAAGACCTGAAAAAGCGAAGGCCGGATCGTGCGTGCGGTCCGGCCTTTCGTTTAGGTGGGTCCAAGGCCGCCCCATTCCGCCACCGGCGCCGTCAGCGCCGCGCGTCGAGCGCCGCGTTCCACGCGTCCAGCTTGCCCTTCTGCGCGGCGAACAGCGCCGACGTGTCGCCGCCGATCGTGATCGATTCGATCGTGTCGCCGCCGCGGATGCTGTCGACGACCTTCTGGTCCTCGGGGCCGACGATCGATCCGAACACTGTGTGCTTGCCGTCGAGCCAGGGCGTCGGCACGTGCGTGATGAAGAACTGGCTGCCGTTCGTGCCGGGACCGGCGTTCGCCATCGAAAGGATGCCGGGGCGGTCGTGCTTGAGCCCGCCGACGAACTCGTCCTCGAACCGGTAACCAGGCCCGCCGCGGCCGTCGCCGTTCGGGCAGCCGCCCTGGATCATGAAATCCGGAATCACGCGGTGAAACGTGAGGCCGTCGTAGTAGCCGCGCTGCGCGAGATTGGCGAAGCTCGCGACCGTCATCGGCGTCTTGTCGGCAAACAGCTTCAGGTGGATCGTGCCGCGGTTGGTCTTGATGTCAGCGGTGAGGTCGGACATGGGGGAGTTCCTTACTGCGAGGGAGGCGAAGGGTAGCCGATCGGACGTTCCTTCGATTCACTTGTCGTCCCCGCAGAGGGCCCAGTGCCTTTTTCGAACGGCTGAGCGGCCGAAGTCGCTGGGTCCCCGCCTTCGCGGGGACGACGAAGGAAGATCCGCCGGCTGACGGAGGTACAAGCGGCCCCAGGCGGCCTGATGCTATAATTTGTGCATCGCCGCAAGGCCCCTCCTTTTCCCTTTCGACGGCCTCGCTCCGCGGCGGCCGCCAGGTTGCACGCATGTCCATCGAGAAGCTCCGCAACATCGCCATCGTCGCGCACGTCGACCATGGCAAGACGACGCTCGTCGACCAGCTGCTCAAGCAGTCGGGGACGCTCTCCGAGCGCGCCGTCGTGCCGGACCGCGTGATGGATTCGAACGACCTCGAGAAGGAACGCGGCATCACAATCCTTTCGAAGAACACGGCGATCCGCTGGAAGGCGCCGGACGGCGAGGAATGGCGCATCAACATCGTCGACACGCCGGGGCACGCCGATTTCGGCGGCGAGGTCGAGCGCGTGCTGTCGATGGTCGATTCGGTGCTGCTGCTCGTCGACGCATTCGACGGCCCGATGCCGCAGACGCGCTTCGTGACGCAGAAGGCGTTCCAGATGGGCTTCAAGCCGATCGTCGTGATCAACAAGGTCGACCGCCCCGGCGCGCGCCCTGATTGGGTGCTCAACGCGACCTTCGACCTGTTCGACCGTCTCGGCGCGACCGACGAGCAGCTCGACTTCACCACCGTCTACGCGAGCGCGCTGCAAGGCTATGCCGGCCTGTCCGGCGACGTGCGCTCGGGCGACATGACGCCGCTCTTCGAGGCGATCGTGAAGCACGTGCGCCCGCCGCAGGTCGATCCCGACGGCCCGTTCCAGATGCGGATCTCCAACCTCGATTACTCGAACTACGTCGGCATCATCGGCACCGGCCGCGTGCAGCGCGGCAAGGTGCGCACGAACATGCCGGTCACGATCGTCGACCGTGAGGGCAGGAAACGGAACGGCAAGGTGCTGCAGGTGCTCGGCTTCATGGGTCTCGAGCGCCGCGAAGTGCCCGAAGCGGAGGCCGGCGACATCATCGCGATCAGCGGCATCGAGAACCTCGGCATCTCCGACACCGTCTGCGCGCCCGAAGCGCCCGAGCAGCTGCCGGTGCTCACGGTCGACGAGCCGACGATCAGCATGACCTTCCAGGTCAACAACTCGCCGTTCGCGGGCAACAAGGATCACTCCGGCGGCAAGTTCCTCACCTCGCGACAGATCCGCGACCGCCTGATGCGCGAGACGCTGCACAATGTCGCGCTGCGCGTCGAGGAAACCGACGATCCCGACAAGTTCAAGGTGTCCGGGCGCGGCGAGCTGCACCTGTCGGTGCTGATCGAGACCATGCGACGCGAAGGCTACGAGCTCGCGGTGTCGCGCCCGGAAGTCATCATCAAGGACATCGACGGCGTGCCGAGCGAACCGATCGAACAGCTCGTCGTCGACATGGAAGAGCAGTTCCAGGGCGGCGTCATGGAGCGCCTCGGCCAGCGCAAGGGCCAGCTCAGGAACATGGAGCCCGACGGCAAGGGCCGCGTGCGGCTCGAGTACCTGATTCCGGCGCGCGGGCTGATCGGATTCCAGACCGAGTTCCGCACGATCACGGCCGGCACGGGCCTCCTGTTCCACGTCTTCGATCATTACGGCCCGAAGGCCGAAGGCACCATCGCCAAACGCCCGAACGGCGTCATGATCTCGAACGGACAGGGCCAGGCGCCCGCCTACGCGCTGGTTGGCCTGCAGGAGCGCGGCCGCCTGCTCGTCAGCGAAGGCGACGAGATCTACGAAGGCCAGCTCGTCGGCATCCACGCCAAGGACAACGACCTCACCGTCAATGCGCTGCGCGCCAAGCAGCTCACCAACATCCGCGCCGCCGGCAAGGACGACAACGTGCAGCTGACACCGGCGATCCGCATGTCGCTGGAGCAGGCGCTCGAGTTCATCGAAGACGACGAGCTCGTCGAGGTCACTCCGAAAGCGATCCGCCTGCGCAAGCGGCACCTGACCGAGAGCGAGCGCAAGAAGGCGTCGCGCCAGGTCGCCTGAGGCGTGGTCCCTCTGCCCGCACGCGGGAGAGGGGCCCGTCAAAGGCTGCCAAGCTTCTTCCGGATCGCGCGCAGCTCTTTCGCAACGATCAGATCCTTGTCCCGCCCCAACGCCTCCTTCGCCGCGATCAGGTCGTCCAGGCTGATGGCGCGCACGCGACGTCCGAACAGCTCGACTTCGATCGCGTCGCGCGCGACGCGATCGTAATCGCCGACGCCGGTGACGCGGCCGAGCAGATCCAGCGTGCGGAGATCGGTGTTGAGATAAAGATTGTCGAGCGCAGTGCCGGGCTCCCGCACGTCGAGGAACGAACGTTGCGGCGAGGACAGGCGATGCACGGGATGTAATTCCCGGAACGCGTCGCGGAGCTTCTGTATGTTGGCCGGCGTCAGCGCGGTGCAGACATGGAGATCGCGGGTCAGCATGCTCGATCCGTGCAGGACCGCGGTATAGCCGCCGACCAGCACGAATTCGACACCGGCGTCATCGAGTCTTTGCAGGAGTCGTTGCAGATCGCTCACGCCAGCGTTGCCCCGCGCGCTCGGCTTCAACCGCAAGATCGAGCGCGGCCTCATGCTGCAGCACGCACTGCTCCGGCGTCAGGCGCAGGTTGTCATCGACGAGGCCGAGGTCGATCCCGGCACGCGCGGCGGCTTCCGTGGCTTCCGATCCGGCCATGCAGCCAGAATACAACAGCCGTCGCGGTCAGGCCTTGCGCAGGATGGCGATCGGCGGCGTGCGCGCGATGCGCAGCGTGCCCGCCCAGCCGGAGAACGCGACGAGCGCCGCGGCCGCGAAGATCAGCATCAGCAGCGGGCCCGGCGGCGGCCCGTAGTCGCGGAGCTTGAACACGCGCTCGGCGAGCGCAATACCGATGCCGCCTGCGCCGATCGCGGCGATCGCTCCGGCCAGCACGCCGAGCGCGACGAACTCCGCGAGCACGGCGACGCTGAGCTGGCGCCGGTGCGCGCCGAGCGTGCGCAGCAGCGCGATCTCGAAGCGCCGCTCGTCCGCCGTGGCCGCCAGCGCGGCGAGCAGCACCAGCACGCCCGCCGCGACGCTGAAGCCGAGCACCCAGCCGGCGGCGCGGCCGACGCGATCGACGATGTCGCGCACCCGGTCGAGGATCGCGGTGACGTCGATCAGCGAGATGTTCGGATAGTCGCGCGAAAGAGCCGCGAGCGCGGCGGATTGCCCCGGCGGCACGTGGAAGCTCGCGATGAAGCTGTGCGCGATGCCGGCGCCCGTCGCGGGATCGAGCATCAGAAAGAAATTGACGCGGAACGAATCCCAGTCGACGCCGCGGATGCTCTCTATGCGCGCGGTGATGTCGCGCTCGCCGACGCGCAGCGTCAGCGTGTCGCCGAGTTTCAGGCGGAACATCTCGGCCCACATCATGTCGACCGAAATTCCCGGCTCCTTCGTCGTTTTGTCGAACCAGCGTCCCTGCTTCAGCGTGTTCGCCGGCGGCAGCGCGTCGCTCCACGAAAGGCGCATCTCGCCGTCGATCCAGTTCTTCGCGCGCCGGTCTTCGTAATCCTCGGCCTTCGGTGCCTTACCGTTGATCGCCACGAGCTTGCCGACGGCAAGCGGCAGCACGCCGAGATTGGTCGCACCCAGAGCGCGCAGGCGCGATTCGAGCGCAGCGCGCTGATCGGGCTGCAGGTTGACCATGAAGTAATTCGGCGTGTCGGGCGGCAGCTCCATGCGCCAGCGATCGAGCAGCGAGGGCGCGATCACGCCGAGCACGGCGAGCGCGGTGAGGCTGAGCGCGAGCGCACCGGCCTGGAGCAGGCTCAGCGAACGCCGCCGCGCGAGATTGGCGAGACCGAACCGGAGCGCACCCGGAAGGCGCCGCCCGCCGCTGCGCACTGCGAGCAGCAGCAGGAAACCGAGCAGCCATGTCGCGAGTGCGACCAGCAGGAATCCCGATGCGAGCGTCGCCGCAAGACGCGAATCGCCCGCTTCGATGCCGATCAGCGCCGCGCCGACCGCGAACGGCAGCAGATACAGTGCGTCGAACCGGCGCGGCCGCAGGCCTATGTCCTGCCGGAACACGCGCATCGGCTCAATGTCGCGCAGCCGCAGCAGCGGCGGCAGCGCGAATCCGAACAGAACGGCGACGCCGATCGCGAACGCTGCCAGCGGCGGACCCGCCGGCAGGCCCGGCGCCGCTGCGGGAAGCAGGTCGTGCGCGAGCGCGACCACGACCTGCTGCAAGGCAAGGCCCAAGGCAAGGCCGATCGCGCACGCCGGCAGCGCGAGCAGCGCGATCTCGAGCGTCAGCGCGGCGAGTATCTCGCCGCGGCTTGCGCCAAGGCAGCGCAGCAGCGCCACCTCCTCGGTCTTGCGGCGCGCGAAGCGCTGCGCCGCCAGCGCGACCGCGATGCCCGACAGCAGCGCGGCAAGCAGCGCCGCGAGCCTGAGAAAACTCTCGCCGCGTTCGAATGCGCTGCGCAGGTTCTGCTGCGCATCTTCCACCGTGGTGATTGCCGCGCCCGCAGGCAGACGCGTGCGCGCCCATGTCGCGAAGGCGTCGACGTCGGCCGCTCCGCCAGCCACGAGCAGGCGATGCCGCACGCGGCTGCCCGGCCCGAGCAGTCCGATCGACTCTGCATCGTCGAGGCTCATCAGCAATCGCGGCGCAAGGCGGAACACGTTGCCGTCGTCCGGCGACCGGACGATCTCGCCCGCGACCGTGAGATCGCGTCCGCCGACCTGGAGGCGCTGTCCGACGCGAACTTGGAGCGCTACGAGCACTTCGTGATCGACGTAGACCGATCCCGCCGCCGGGGCGTGCACGACGCGCTCGATGCCGTCCGTGCCGCGCGCGGAAAGCGCGCCGCGCAGCGGAAAGTTCTCGTCCGCGGCGCGCACGTCGCAGAGCCGGTTCCTGTCGCCGGCAAACACGACGCTGGGGAAATCGGCGACCCGCGTCGTCGCGAGCTGTCGCCGGCCAGCTTCGTCGCGGAATTCTGGCGGCAGTGTGCTGCGCGATGCGATGCCGAGGTCGCCGCCGATCAGCTCGGCCGCCGACGCGACGATCGCGCGCTCCACGCGACTCGCGAGCGTCGCGACGGCGGCAAGCGCCGCGACGGCGAGCACGAGCGCGGCGGCGAGCGTCGCGAGCTCGCCGTGCCGGAGTTCGCGGCGCAGGCTGCGCGCGGCGAAGGAGAGCGGCTTCACGGCGTGCCCTCGCCCACCGCATGCCGTGAGAACGGCTCATTGCCTCCGGTGGCACGGGCGAGTGGCACGTCGCGACTTTCGGCCGTAGTCGCGTCGATGCGGCCGTCGGCAAGCCGGAGGCTCCGCTCGCAGCGCGAAGCGAGCGAGACGTCGTGTGTCACCAGCACCAGCGTCGTGCCGTGCTCGCGGTTGAGCGCGAACAGGAGATCACTGACGGCCGCGCCGGTGCGCTGATCGAGATTGCCGGTCGGCTCGTCGGCGAACAGCAGCTCCGGCTCGTGCACGAACGCGCGCGCCAGCGCGACGCGCTGCTGCTCGCCGCCGGAGAGCTGGTGCGGATAGTGGTGCCGGCGCGCTTCGAGGCCGACGCGCGCAAGCGCATCGCGCGCCCGCGAGGCCGCATCGCCGCGCCCTTCGAGCTCGAGCGGCAGCATGACATTCTCCTCGGCATTCAGCGCCGGTAACAAGTGGAAACTCTGGAATACGAAGCCGACCCTGCGCCGGCGCAGCCGCGCACGTGCTTCCTCGTCGAGCGCGTCGAGACGCTGGCCGGCGAGAGTCACGGTGCCCGCGCTCGGCAGGTCGAGTCCGGCGAGAAGGCCGAGCAGCGTCGTCTTGCCGGAACCCGACGCGCCGACGATCGCGAGGCTTGCGCCGCGTGTGACGTCGAGGCTGACGCCATCGAGTATCGTGAGGCGCCCGTCGGGCCCGTCCACCGTTTTGCCAAGCCCGCCAGCGCTCAATACGATGTCGGAACGCATGATGATCGGCCGTCTCCTCGCTCTGGTTCTTCTCGCGTGCTGCGGCGCCGCGTCCGCCGCGCCGCAGCCCGTGCTGGTTCTCGGTGACTCGCTGTCTTCCGCGCACCACATCGCCGTCGAATCCGGCTGGGTGCGCCTGCTCGAAGAGCGCATCCGCAATTCGGCGAAACCGCGTCCCGTGGTCAACGCCAGCATCAGCGGCGAGACGACGTCCAGCGGCCGCACGCGCCTGCCGCAGCTGCTCGCCGACAGCAAGCCCGCGCTCGTCATTCTCGAGCTCGGCGCCAACGACGGCCTGCGCGGCCTGCCGCTGGCCGAGATCCGCGCAAATCTCGGCGCCATCATCCGCGCCAGCCTCGATGCCGGCGCCGCCGTCGTCCTGCTCGGCATCGAGCTGCCGATCAATTACGGTCCTCAGTACCGCGACGGCCTACGCGCCATGTATCGGGATCTGGCGCGTGAATTCAACGTGCCATTGGTCCCGTTCCTGCTCGAAGGCATCGCCCTCGATCCGGATCTGATGCAGGACGACGGCCTGCACCCGAAGGCCGAGGCCGAGCCGAAGGTGCTCGACAACGTATGGCCGGTGCTGGAACCCGTGCTTGCGAAGCTGGGTTGAGGCCGGGATTGGGGATTCGGGGGAAGGAACGAATAGCGAGTCGAGCAACGCGAACTCTCCGTGATGCGCGCGTTCAGTGGCGAAGCTGCTTGTCGCTGCTGAGCCGCTCGTAGAGGAAATCGGTCAGCGCGCGGATGCGCGCGACGCGCTTCAGGTCCGGGTGCGTCAGCACCCAGATCTGCGTGTCCATCTGGCGCATCGGCTCCTCGATGCGCACCAGCTCCCGGCGCCGGTCGGCCAGCGGACAAAGCAGCAGGCCGACGCCGATGCCCGCGGCCACCGCATCGACCAGTCCGACCAGATTGTCGACGCGCATGACGATGCGGTCCGGCCTGACGTGCTGGCGCATCCATTTCGCCGATTCGAGGTGCGCGAGCGATTCGTCCGGCGCGATCCAGTGATAGTCCTCGTATCCGCGCGACTTGCCGAGCGACTTCAGGTAGCCGCGCGAGGCATACAGGGCCGTTTCGATCACGCCGGCACGCCGGCCGATCAGGTTCTCCGGCGGCCTGTTCGAGCCGCGCACCGCGACATCGGCCTCGCGCTGCGTGAGATTCAGGAAGCTGTTGTTGATGACGATCTGCAGCTGCACCGCGGGATGCCGCGCATGGAACTCCGCGAGGTAAGGCATGAGCAACCCGTGCACCAGCGTGTCCGTCGAAGTCAGGCGGATCACGCCCTGGATGGCGAGATCGCCGCCCGCGATGCGGCGCTGCGCCGTTTCGATCTGCTCGGCGATGCCAGCAAGGCTCGCGGCCAGCTCATGGCCGTGCTCGGTCAGCGCGTAGCCCGACGGCAGTCGATCGAACAGACGCTGGTCGAGCGCCTGCTCCAGGCTCGCGATGCGCCTCAGCACGGTGGAATGGTTGACGCCGAGCCAGCGCGCCGCACCGCCGATCGTCGAGTGGCGGCAGACCGCGAGGAAATACTGCAGATCGTCCCAGCTCGGAATTTCGCTCACGTGATGCTCCTGGCGCATGAGCCGCGCAGCCGCTATGCATTTTTGCATACGAAGTATGCACTGATTGCGAATTGTTATGCGTAAAACCTGAGCCTACCGTTCGGTTCCAGGCGGCAGCCGCCGCTAGCACACACAAGGGAGCACTGCATGAAACTTTATTACTCGCCAGGAGCCTGCTCGCTCGCCGTGCACATCGTCGCCCGTGAGGCCGGCGTTCCGATCGAGCTGGTCCAGGTCGATCTCGCCACGCATCGCACCCGCGACGGCCGCGACTATCACGAAGTCAATCCGCGCGGCTACGTGCCGGCGCTGGTGCTCGACGACGGTACCGTGCTGACCGAAGTCGCCGCGCTGGTGCAGTACCTCGCCGACCTCAAGCCCGCCGCCGGCCTCGCGCCGGAACCCGGCACGATGGAGCGGGTGAAACTCCATATGTGGCTCACCTTCATTTCGAGCGAGCTGCACAAGCAGTTCAGCCCGTGGCTCTGGCACGACGACACGGCCGAATCGACGGTGCGCGCGGTCAAGGACAAGATCGCGACGCGTTTCGACGAGCTCGACCGCAAGCTCGCATCGCAGCCGTACTTGCTCGGCGACCGCTTCAGCGTTGCTGATGCCTACGCCTTTGCGATCATCAACTGGGTAAATTTCCTGAAGATGGATCTCGTGACGTATCCGGCGCTCGCGGAGTACCTCCGTCGCATCTCGGCGCGCCCGAAGGTGCAGGAAGCGCTTGCGGCCGAACGGCTCAAGCTCGAGGCGGCGTGATGGGCCGTTCGACCCACGCGAGGCCGGCGCGCGGCGACGCGCCGGCCGTCGCCGGCTTCGCGGCGTACACCCTTCGTCGCGGCGCCGGAATCGAAGGACTCACGCGCGTCACGCGCACACGTGCCGTGCCGGGCCCGCACGAGGTTCGCGTGCGCATGCATGCCGTCGCGCTGAACCATCGCGACCTCATGATGGCGCGCGGCCATGCCGGTCCGCCGGATCTCGACGTCATCCCGGTCTCCGACGGTGCCGGCGAAGTCGTCGAAACCGGGCGGGAGGTCACGCGCTTGCGCGTCGGCGATCGCGTCATGAGCACGTTCTTTCCCGACTGGCACGACGGCGTTCCGGACAGCGCGGCGATCGCACGCGCGCTCGGCGGCACCGCCGACGGCGTGCTCGCCGAGGAAGCCGTGATGGACGAACACGCCTGGGTCGCGATGCCCGCGCATCTCGACTTCGCCGAGGCCGCGACCCTTCCATGCTCGGCTGTCACGGCGTGGAACGCTCTCTTCGTCGCCGCGCCGTTGAAACCTGGCGACACCGTGCTGCTGCTCGGGACCGGCGGCGTCTCGATCTGGGCGCTGCAGCTCGCGAAAGCCGCCGGCCTGCGCGTCGTGATCACCTCGTCCGATGACGAGAAGCTCGAGCGCGCGACGGCGCTCGGCGCCGACGCAACGATCAATTACCGGCGCACGCCGGAGTGGGAAAAGGACGTGCTGCGCCTCACAGGCGGACGCGGTGCGGATCGCGTGCTCGACATTGGCGGCCCCGATACGCTGTCGCGGTCGATCGAGGCGGCACGGATCGGCGCCACGATCGCGGTGATCGGCCGGCTTACCGGCCTGGACGGAGTGACCATCGATCCCGCCGCGCTCTTCGGCCGCGGCAAGCGGCTGGCCGGAATCCTGGTCGGCAGCCGCGCCATGACCGAGGACGTCGCGCGCTTCGTCGAGGTAGTCGGCATCCGGCCGGTGATCGACAGGCTGTTCGATTTCGAGCGCGCGCGCGAGGCCTATGCGCATCTCGGCTCCGCGCAGCACATCGGCAAGGTCGTGATCCGGCTTTGACGCGAACCGGCGGCGCCGCTTGCCCGCACGGGCGAAGGCGCCGAACCTACGCGGGTGACGGAACATGCCGACAGCCCCGTTCCACGCTTCGCAAGCCGCGGCCGCGCCTTTGTCTATGTGCTGCCGTGCCGCGACGAGGATCTGCTCAAGGTCGGCTTCTCCCGCGATCCGCTTCAGCGCATGCAGACGCTGCACCCGCGCTTTTTCCGCTTCTTCGATCTCGATCGCGCGTTCCTGATCGGCACCGATTACGTGCGCGACGCACGGCGCATCGAGCGACGCTTCATCGATGCGTTCGCCGCCCGCCGCGCGACCGCGCCGCTGGTGGTGCCGGACGCGGCCGCCGGCTACACCGAGTGGTATCGCGGCACGTATCCCGATGCCGTCGCGCTCGCGGAGTCGATCAGCGCGAGCGAGGGCTTCGTCCTGCACGCGCCGCTGCGCGACTGGCTGCGTGCCGTCTTCGACGAGCGCGGCGCGCTGCTCTACGCGTGGTCGGCGAAGATGCTCGAAGCCATCGAGTACGAGCGTTTCAACGCGCCGCCGCCAGGTGGGTCGAGCGTCGTCGAGCGCGCGATGCGCGATGCGCTCGACTGCTTTGATGAGCTCGGCATTCCGATCGAGCCGCTGGTGCCGGAGCCTGTGTTCAGGTGGTATCGCAACAATTGAGCGTCGCAGTGACGTTTTCGAGGAGCGACGATGGCCACCCAGCGCAGCAGGAGCAAGCAGTCGAGCGTGACGATCACGGAGCAGCGCGCGGTCCAGCGCGAAGCGGAACGGAGCGGCGCGAACAAGCCTTCGCAGGCACCGAAGAGGGCCGTGCAGGCCGGACCGCGCCGCCAGCCCGAGAATCCATTGCCCGCGCAGCATCTCGAGAAGCCCGGCCGCGAAGCCGACCTGCATCCCGCGCCGCGCTTTGAAGCGTCCGCCTATCGCGGCAGCGGCAAGCTGGACGGCAAGGTCGCGATCGTGACCGGCGGTGATTCCGGCATCGGCCGCGCCGTCGCCGTGCTGTTCGCGCGCGAGGGCGCCGACGTCGCCGTCGTCTATCTCTCCGAAGACCGCGACGCCGCAACCACCGCCGAGCACGTGCGCAAGGAAGGCCGCGAGTGCCTCTTGATCAAGGGCGACGTGCGCGATCCCGCGTTCTGCGACGAGGCTGTCGAACGCACGCTGCGCGAGCTGGGGCACCTCGACATCCTCGTCAACAACGCCGCATTCCAGCAACACGCCGACGCGATCGAGAAGATCTCGTACGAGCAGTTCGATCTCACCATGCGGACGAACATCTACGGCTACTTCAACATGGCGAAGGCCGCGGTGCCCCACCTGCCCGAGGGCGGCGCCATCATCAACACGGGCTCGGAGACCGCCCTGTTCGGCTCGCAGGCGCTGCTCGACTATTCGGCGACGAAGGGCGCGATCCACGCGTTCACGAAATCACTCGCGTCGAACCTGCTGCAGAAAGGCATCCGCGTGAACTGCGTGGCGCCGGGCCCGGTATGGACGCCGCTCAACCCGGCCGACAGCCCGGCGGAAAAAGTCGCGCACTTCGGCGAATCGAGCGACATGCACCGTCCGGCGCAGCCTGAGGAAATCTCGCCGGCCTACGTCTTCCTGGCGGCGCCGTCGTGCGCGAGCTACATCAGCGGCGCCATCCTGCCCGTCATGGGCGGACCGACGGGTTGAGGCTTCAGACGCGGTTGCCGATCTCGCGCATCAGCTGGTCGAACTTGTCCCAGCTGATCTTGCGGCGATACACCTTGTTGGTCGGCCGCCACTCGACGGCGCCCTTCGAGACCAGCAGCGTGCCGAAGCGCTTGTCGTCCTTGTGCACGACGAAGACGATGTCCTCGCGGCCGAGCTCCCGTTTCGGAAGATTGAACGTGACCTTGTGCGCCATGGCCTGACTCCGCGGAAGCGTGGACGTCGCTCGCGCCATCCTACGGAAATTTCGTGCTTCTGCGTGAAAATCCCTACGGGACGCGCCCGCAACTTGACAGCGACCGCTCTTTGTATAACCATCAGGTTATCTAACCTATGAGTTATGCGAATGAACCGCTCCGACCGACTCGACGCCGTCTTCATGGCACTGGCCGACCCGACGAGGCGCGCGATCCTCGCGCGGCTCGCGCTGGGCGAAACCTCGGTGTCCGAGCTGGCGCGACCGTTCGCGATGAGCCAGCCCGCGATCTCCAAGCATTTGAAAGTGCTCGAGCGCGCGGGGCTGATCTCGACCGGTCAGGACGCGCAGCGTCGGCCGCGCCGCATCGAGGCGAAACCGCTCGCGGACGCGAGCGAGTGGCTCGAGGAATACCGCAGGTTCTGGGAAGCGAGCTACGACCGCCTTGACGCGCTGCTCGACGAACTGAAGTCGCAGCAGAAGAAACGCAAGCGTCCGCAGCGCCGGGGCAAGACGCCTTGAACGACTCCGGGCCACGCAGCGAGCGGGGGATCGCGCGGATGCGCCATTCACACGTGCCGCGGCACTCCGGTCCCGGCCGATTCACTTCCACCACATCCATCAACAGGACACGTGCATGAACCGCAAATACGTGCTGCAACTCCGTCCCCAGGGCGAACGCGAGATCGTGATGCGTCGCACTTTCGACGCGCCGCGCGAGCTGGTCTTCGAGGCGATGACCAAGCCCGAGCTTCTCAAGCGCTGGCTGCTCGGGCCGAGCGGCTGGACGATGACGCTCTGCACCGTCGATCTTCGCGTCGGCGGAAAATACCGCTACGAGTGGCGCAAGGACGACGGTACCGAGCTCGCCATGGGCGGCGTGTTCCGCGAGATCGAGCGGCCCGCGCGCCTGGTCACGACGGAGCTGTTCGATCAGGACTGGACCGGCGGCGAGGTGCTGGCGACGGCCCTCTTCGAAGAGAAGGCGGGCACGACGACGCTGACGACGACGCTGCTGTACCCATCGCGCGAAGTCCGCGAAAAGGTGCTGTCTTCGGGCATGGAGAGCGGCGTCGCGGCCGGCTACGACCGCCTCGACGACATCTTCGCGGAGATGGCCGAAGCGAGCTGACACCGGCGGAGACGACGCATGGCGCGCGCAGGCGGAACCCGAGCGGCGAAAGCACCGGCACGCGCATCGCACGAAGGCCCGATCGACGCGCGCGTCCGCCTCGCGCTCGATCGGCTGAAGCGCAAGTCGAGCAAGGCCTATCGCGACGGGCTGGCACGCTATGCGATTCCATCCGACCGCGCGTTCGGCGTCGCCATGAAGGACGTTCAGGCGCTCGCGCGCGAGCTCGGCCGCGATCACGCGCTCGCGCTCGCGCTGTGGGACACCGGCTGGTACGAAGCGCGCCTCCTGTGTGCCTACGTCGACGAGCCCGCGCGCGTCACGCCCGCGCAAATGGACCGCTGGTGCCGCGGCTTCGCCAACTGGGCGCTCTGCGACACGCTCTGCTTCTCGCTGTTCGACCGCGTGCCGCACGCGTGGCGCAAGGTCGAAGCCTGGTCGAAACGAAGGCCCGAGTTCGAGAAACGCGCAGCGTTCGCGCTGCTCGCCTCGCTCGCGCTGCACGATCGCGACACCGACGACGCTGCGTTCCTGCGCTGCCTGCCGCTGATCGAGAGCGCGGCCGGCGACGAGCGCAACTTCGTCAAGAAAAGCGTGAGCTGGGCGCTGCGCTCGATCGGCGGGCGCAACGCCGCGCTCAATGCTGCCGCGACGGCGCTCGCCAGACGGCTCGCCGCATCGGAGCAGCCCGCCACGCGCTCGACCGGCAAGGAAGTGCTGCGCGAACTCGCCAAACCCGCTGCGCGCAAGCGCCTCGAGCGGAGCGCGCGCTCGCTCTGACTTGTTTCGCTGCGATTCGAGGTGCAATCCGGCGGCGCAGGCCGCATGCTCAATTCGCCGGCGCCGACGACATCTCCCTGATGACATCCGCAACCGCCGTCCCGATCGCCTGCGGCTGATCGGCCGGCATGTCGTGTGTCGAGTGCGCGATCCAGCGCCGCTCGCTTCGCGTCGAAGTCGCGAGAATGGCCTTGTTCGTCTTCTGCTGCGCCGCTTCCAGCGCCGACTTTCCGTCGGGCGGCGCGTCGGCGAACGAGCTGTCGGCGACGAGCACGATCAGCGGCGTTGCGCCATGCGATTCCGTGGGCGAAACCGGCTCCTCGAAAATCGTCATGTTCGTCTCGAACACGGAAATCAGCGTGCGCCAGAACGACGGCTGCTCCTTCTGCGCATGGATCGCCGCGTTCAACGCATCGGGATAGCCCGGATCGGGCGGGCGGATGCACGTCGCCGCGTCGCCGGCGGGCTTCGCGAGCGCGCCTGAGCCCGCGGCCTTCTCGCACATCTTCGCGAAGCTGATGACATCCCTGCGCATCGCCTCGTCGGTCTCGACCCAGTCCTTCGAGAAATCGCTGATGCGCTGCGGCGGCGGATCGACCAGCACGAGGCCGCCGACGTCGGCCGGATACGTTTCGGCATAGCGGCGCGCGATATTCGCGCCGCGCGAATGGCCGACGAGCACGACCGGCGTTGCGATGCTCGCGGCACGGATCAGCGCGTGCAGGTCATTCGCGTCAGCGTCGAGATCCCGCGGCAGTGTGCCTTCGTCGCTGAAGCCGAAGCCGGCGCGGTCGTAGGCGCAGACCTTCGTCGACTTCGCGATCAACGGCTGCACCTTGCGCCAGGCCAGCGAATCGGCCGTCGCGCCGCTTTCGAGCATGACCACCGGCGCGCCTTCGCCGCTGCAACGGAGATTCAGCTTGCGGCCGCCGATGTCGACCAGCACCGCAGGCCGGGCGTAGCTCTCGAGCGTCGTGTCCGGCGACGATGCTTTCGCCGCGCTTTCCGGCATCGCAGCCGCTGCCGCGATCGATGCGAGACACGTTACGAGCGTTGCAGCAGGGAGAAGCATGACGACTCCTTTCGTTCGAAGAAGTCGCGACTGTAGCAAAGCGCGGCGTCGAAAGGTTCTTGCCGCGGCCGGGGCGGCGCGACGGCGCATCCGCGCGGCCGCGAGCGTGCGAGCTATCCACGATGCTCGTCGTCGATCGCGAGCCCGCCGCCGATGCCGAGGCCCATGCCGGCACCCATCGCGCCGCCGCCCATGCCGCCGCCACCGCCGCGACCGCCGCCGCGCCGGGCGTCGTCCCTCGCGCCGCCGCCCTCGCCTTTTCCGCGTGCCGCGCCGGGACGCGCGGGCCCCTGCTTCGGAATCGGCAGATCGGCCGGCACGGGATCGAGGTCGAGCACGCGGCGGATGAAATCGCGCAACGACACGACCAGCTCCGCGGTGTGCGTCGGGCGTCCGGCAGCGAGCTCCGCGGCGGCCCGCGCGGCGAGGCGCACCTGCTCCTCCGTGCCGAGCAGGATGATGTCGGAGAGAGCGGCCTCGACCGCATCTCGGACACGGCGCGCGCGATCGCTCCCGGAGGATTCGCCGGAGGACGCCACGGCCGCCGGCGCGGATTCGGCCTCCGTCGCGCCCGTCGCGGCTGCGCTCGCCACGCGTTCCGTTCGCCGCCGCAGGTCGCGCAGATGCGTCGGATCGACTTCGAGGTTGCCGGTGAAGGAGCCGCCGAGCGTCTTGTACGCCGCGATCAGCGTGCGCAGGCGCTCGTTGATCTGCCGGTTCTCGCGCTCGCGCCGCTGCTGGATGGTCTGCATCGCGACCAGGCGAAGGGCGACGCCGACCATGGTGATGAGCACGAGGCCGACCAGCGAGAGCAGCAGCGTCTGCCAGGAGCTGAAGTCGAGATTGCGCATGACGGGCTCCAAGGCCGCGGCGGGGAGAGCTTGAATTACGCCGGCGCCGACAACAAGAACGCAGGCGACCCGCTTTCCACATGTCCAGGGAGCCATTATGCCCACGAAAGCCTATGGCGCGTACGCCGCCGACAAGCCGCTGGAGCCGATCGACATCGAGCGCCGCCAGCCCGGCGAGCACGACGTGCAGATCGAGATCGCCTACTGCGGCGTCTGCCATTCGGACCTCCACACGGTGCGCTCGGAATGGTCCGGCACGCGGTATCCCTGCGTGCCCGGACACGAGATCGTCGGCAAGGTCTCCGCAGTCGGCAGCGGCGTCACGAGGTTCAAGGTCGGCGACGCGGTCGGCGTCGGCTGCATGGTCCACAGCTGCCGGCATTGCCACGCCTGTGGCGAAGGACTCGAGCAGTATTGCGAGAACGGCTTCATCGCGACGTACAACAGCGCGACCGCCGATCCGCCCGGACATACGCTCGGCGGCTACTCCGAGCGCATCGTCGTCGACGAGAAATTCGTGCTGCGCATACGCCATCCGGAATCGCAGCTCGCGGCGGTTGCGCCGCTGCTGTGCGCCGGCATCACCACGTATTCGCCGCTACGCCACTGGAACGCCGGGCCGGGCAAAAAGGTCGGCATGGTCGGCATCGGCGGGCTCGGCCACATGGGCATCAAGCTCGCGCACGCGATGGGCGCGCACACGGTCGCGTTCACGACATCGGAGAGCAAGCGCAAGGACGCGCTGGCGCTCGGCGCCGACGAAGTCGTCGTGTCGAAGAACGCCGCCGAGATGAAAAGGCACGCGAACAGCTTCGACTTCATACTCGACACCGTCGCTGCGAGCCATGATCTCGACGCGTTCACCAGCCTGCTCCGCCGGGACGGCACGCTCTGCCTCGTCGGCGTGCCGGAGCACGCGCATCCGAGCCCGAGCGTCGGCCCGCTCATCTTCAGCCGCCGTGCAATCGCAGGCTCCCTGATCGGCGGCATCGCCGAGACGCAGGAGATGCTCGACTTCTGCGCCGAGCGCGGCATCGTCTCGGAGATCGAGATGATCTCGATCCAGAAGATCGACGAGGCTTACGACCGCATGCTGCGGAGCGACGTCAAGTATCGGTTCGTGATCGAAAACAAGTCGCTCGCGGCGTGATGCGGCTTGGCGGGCCGGGAGCGAACATCCCGTATCTGCCGCGGCTGTCTGCCTCTCTCCCGTTTGCCGGCCTTCGCTGATTTCGCGCTCCCCCTGCGGAGTTTCCCTGATTTCCCCTCTCCCGCTTGCGGGAGAGGGCCGGGGTGAGGGCAAGCGGGTTCAGCCCTGCCTCACTTCGAATCGCTTCACCCTCCCCGCTCCCGCAGGCGCAACGGAAAGGCGAAAGCCGCGACACAGAGTGCCAGCACGGCAAGCCAGCGCAGGCTCGCCGTGTCCGTTTCAAGCATCGGCACCACGTTCGTCATCGCGGCTGCGACGACGGCCGCAGCCGTGAACGCGATCGCGAACACGATCACCGTCACGCGCTCGAACGGCGCGAGCACCGGTTCCTCGCTCCGTTCGATGCGTCGCACGACACGCCCCGCGAAATCCGCGCGCAAGGACGGACGCGGCAGCGTTTCAAGCGACTGCATCACGACGCGGTAGCGCCGCGACAGCGCATCGTCGCCGGCCGATCGCCGGGCGTTCTCCTGCGCCTCCCATTCGCGCTGCTCGTCCTCGTCGAATCGATGTCCGCTCACGCCTCGCCTCCCAGCCGCGCTTCGAGCATCTCGCGGAGCTGCCGGCGCGTGCGAAACAGATGGCTCTTGATCGTGCCGGACGGCGGGCCCGTGATCTCGGCGATCTCGGGAATCGAAAGCTCGTCGAGGTGATAGAGCGACACGATCGTCCGCTGCAGCGGCGGCAGCGCGTCCACGGCTTCCCTGACGATCACGGCCGCCTCCCGCGCCGAGTGCGCGGATTCGATGTTCTCGTCCGCCGCTTCGCGCTCGAAGCGCTCGCCGTCATCGGCCGTCTCGACGCTTGCGGCCTGCTTCTGGAGATGCCGGAGCCCGATCGTGTATGCGACGCGTCCGATCCACGCCTTGAGCGTGCTTTCGAACCGTAACTGGTGCAGCCGGCGGTGCACGCGCATTAACGTGTCCTGCGAAAGCTCGTCGACCACATCCGCGTGCCGCACGAGCCGGAACACGATGTGCGCGACGAGCCCCTGATATTCGCGCACGAGCCGCTCGAACGCGCCGGGGCGCCGCGAAAGCACAGCTTCGACGAGCTCACGATCGGCGCTCATGAATGGGCTGGCTTGCCATGCCGGAGAAGATACCCCGGCGCCTCGCGCGGTTGCGCGTCCCGCTGCAACCGGGGCGCGCCCGCGCGTATCTTGGGCGGAGAACCGTCGAGAAGGAGGCCGCCATGGAGCGCCAACTGGTCGCGATCAGCCTGTTCGTCTGCGTCACCTACGCGTTCACGTATCTCGTGAAGGCGCTGCTCGACGCGCGCACCCGCTCGCTGCTGGCCCGCGACGGCGCGTCGGACCCGGACGCGTTGCGTGCGCTCCTCGCCGCGGACGAGCGCCAGCGCCGGTTCGGCCTTCTGCGCTGGGGGATCGGCCTCATCGCGATCGCGATCGGCTTTGCGGTCATCGAGATGCTCGGCTGGCGCAACGTGGCGCCCGGCACGATCGCCGTGCTCGCCGGCGCACTCGGCCTCGGCGAGCTCGCGCTGTACTTCCTGTCGTCTCGGGCGCCGCCGGGCTGACGCCGCCGCCAGATCCCCATCCACCACCGAGGAGACTTCCATGAGACGTCCGATCACGGCCGTGGCCGCCGTGCTTGCGCTGTGCACTGCGTTCGCATCCGCCGACACGCCGCCGAAGACACGGTCCGCGAGCACCCCCGACGACCTGTTCCGCACGATCGCCGCGCAGGACAAGGCGCTGTTCGACGCATACAACACCTGCGATCTCGAAACGTTCGCCCGCCTCGCCGACGAGCACGTCGAATTCTTCCACGACAAGGGTGGCATCACGCTCGGACGCGAGGCGCTGACCGACAGTGTGCGCAAGAACATCTGCGGCACGACGACGCGCGAGTTCGTCGCCGGCTCGCTGGAGGTCTATCCGATGGACGATATCGGCGCGCTCGAGATCGGCACGCGCCGGTTCCACCATCCGAAGGCCGAGTCGACGGTGCCGGTGGGCGAAGGGAAATTCGTCATGCTCTGGCAGCACGACAAGGCGACGGATGCATGGCGCATCACGCGGGTCTTCAGCTTCGATCATCACGCGCTGCCGATGAGTGAAGGCCGCTGATACGGGTTCGTCGCGCGAGTAGCTTCCCCTCTCCCCCTCGACGGCAGAGGGAAGCCACTTACGGCAAGATTTCGAAACCGTCTGCGAACACGCGGTCGGTGACGACATCATCCCGCTGGTAGAAATACGCCGCGCCGCGCACGAGGTCACCGTCGACCGTCGCGAACGGCACGCCGACGAGCGCGGCGGTGTCGGACAGCGCGACGAAGCCGCCGTAGAACATGTCGGTCTGAGTGTCGCTGGAGACCAGTTTCTGCGTCTGCGACCACTCGCCTTCCGACTGCGAGAACACGTACGCCGCGCCCTGCTGCGTGTGCCCGTCGATCGTCGCGCGGTCGGCGCCGACGACGGCCGTCGTGCCCTCGATCGCGACGGCGTAGCCCATGTCGTCGCCGACGGCACCGTCGTCGGCGACGAGGCGCGCCTGCTGCGTCCACTCGCCGCCGTCGTCGGCGAACACGAACGCACCGCCCTTCCCGCCGTTGCTGCCGTTCGCGCCGACGATCGCGTGCGTCGGCGTCGCCGCCAGGGAGAAGCCGAAGGCGTCTCCGGGGCCGCCTGCGTCGGCGACGATCTTCGCCGTCTGCGTCCAGTCGGGCGTGGAGCCGTCGAAGACGTACACCGCGCCGCGCGCCGGCGTGCCGTCGATGCTGGCGTAGGGCGCCCCGACGAGAGCGCGCGTGCCGGACATCGCGACGGAGCGCCCGAAGAACTCGCCGCCGACGCCGTCGTCGGCGACCAGCTTCTGCACGAACGTCCACGTGCCGCCGATGTTCGAATAGACGTAGGCAGCGCCCTGCAGCGCGTTGCCGTTGACGCTCGCGCCGTAGGCGCCGACGACGATCGTGTCGCCCGCGATCGCGGCGGCCTGGCCGAAGTAGCTGTTCGCCTCGCCGTCATCGGCGACGAGCTTGGCGACCTGGCTCCAGAAGCCGCCGGTCTCCTTGAACACGTACGCGGCGCCCTGGTTCGGATGGCCGTTCACGGTGGCGCCGAGCGCGCCGATCACGGCCGTGTCGCCGTCGATCATGATCGCGGTGCCGAAGGTCGCGTGGTCGCTCGGCGCGCCGTCCTCGGCCATGAATTCCTGGCCTTCGGTCCAGACACCGTCCTTCTGCGTGAACACGTAGACGGCGCCTTCCCAGTCGTTGACGTCCACCGCGCCGATCAGCGCCGTCGTGCCGCGCAGCGCCACCGTCTGGCCGAACGCGTCATGGTCGGTGCCGTTGCTCGCGACGACTTTCTGCTCGGGCCAGGCGAGCGGGCTCAGCGGCGCGGCGCGCGCCGGCATCGGGACAAGGGCACAGGCGGCAACGATCGGACACAGGCTCGCGGTGCGAATCATCGGACCATCCTTCGGTTAACACGCGTCGTCGCGCACCGGGAGTATCGCGACCCGGCGCACGCGAGCGCTTCACCGGCGGATAACCGATCCATGCACGTTTCATCAGCGGCGCGTGATGGAGCGCGCAGGCGGCGTCACGGCGTGCCTTCGAGCGGCTCGCGCTCGTAATAGTCCACTTTGTCCTCGGCGCGGAACATGGCGCGCAGCGTGCGTGCGCCCGGCCTGCCGGCCAGCGCCATCACCTTGTCCGAATCCGGGTATTCGCAGACGTCGATATCGCCGCGCGTCGAGACCGCGAGATAGCGCAGCGTCGCCGTGCCGGTGTTGATGATCTGGTGCGCGACCTCGCGTCCGCCCGGCGGGCACGCGATCACGTCGTGCGCACGGATCGGGTAGCGTCGCTCGCCGAAGCGGAGCTCGCCCTCGCCTTCGAGGATGAAGAACATCTCCTCGTCGCCGTGATGGTTGTGGAACGGACACTGTGCCTTGCCGGGCGGCAGCTCGGTCAGGTTGTAGCCGAGCTTGCGCGCGCCGATCAGCGCGCCGATTGTGCCGCGGCGCGAGGTGTAGCGGCCGTTTTCCTCGACGTCGTCGAATGCGACGTCGGCGAGGTTGAGAATGCGCTTCGTCATGATGGCCTCCGCGGATCAGGGGGCGACGTTAGCAAAATACGGCGGCCGGCAGTAATGTGGCGGCGCGCGGCCCCGATGGAACAGCATCCGCGCGGCAAGCAATACTCAGACAACGAGAACGGAGCACCAAAGATGATGAAGAAGGCCTCGGCCGCAACCACCGAATCACCCTCCCGGCTCATTGACGCCCGCATCCGGGAGCTCGGCGACTGGCGCGGCAAGCTGCTCGCGCGTCTTCGCGCCCTCGTGCACGAAGCCGATCCCGAGGTGGTCGAGACATGGAAGTGGCGCGGCGTGCCTGTGTGGGAGCACGACGGCATCATCTGCACGGGCGAGACCTACAAGAGCGTCGTCAAGCTCACGTTCGCGAAAGGCGCTTCGCTGCCCGATCCGAAAGGGCTGTTCAATTCCAGCCTCGAAGGCAACACGCGGCGCGCGATCGATTTCCGCGAGGACGACAAGATCGACGAAGCCGCGTTCAAGGCGCTGATCCGCGCAGCCGTGAAGTTGAACACCGCGAAGCCGCGAAAGGGCAAGGACTGAACAGCCCCGCGTTCGCTTGACGCCCCTCTCCCGCTTGCGGGAGGGAGTCGAGGTGAGGGCGAGCGTGGTTCGCCGTCCGTACTTGTCTCGAACGCCGCGCGCGTTCAGACGCGCTTGCCTGGCGAGCACCGCATCGCGAACGCGGCGAGCCCGCCCACCCGAGCAGCACCCGCGGCGGTCGCGAGCGTGTACGAGCGGAGCCCTGTACGTGTACGCGTCGGTCGCGACAATCGTGAAATCGAGCTGCCGGCCGCCGATGGCGTACCGGAGAGCGCACCGTCCGCGACCGCGGATTTCTTGCAGTCGCGGCCAGACAGATCGGCGGCAACCGCGCAGCGGCCGATGCGGCGCTCGAGGATCTCATCGCGAAGTATGCGGATACGATGCCATACCAGATCGCGCAGATTCAGGCGGCCCGTGACGATCCCGATGCGACGTTCGAATGGCTCGACCGTGCCGTGGCCACGAAGGATCCCGGCATCGCGTTCCTGCCGTCCGATCCGTTCCTGATGCGGTATCGCGGCGATCCGCGACTGACGCAGGTCGCGCTGAAGGCGGGGCTACGGGCCGACAGCATTTCGACTAGCGAAGCCGTGCCGATGCGTCGATAGACGCGGTGGCACGGTCCGTCTGACGTTCCCTCTCCCGCTGCTCGGCTTCGCCCCTTTCCCGCTTCGGGAGAGAGTTGGGTGAGGGCCAGCATGGTTCGCCGTCTGGTCCTTTATTTCCGACTTCTGACGCCGCGCGCTCAGACGCGCTCGCTTCGCGAGAGTCGCCCTCCTCGATTGTGAAGAAGATACTCGCCGATCGCAGCAGAGGCCGCGTCGGCGTCGCGGGTTGCATGAGGGAGCGTCACGAAGTGGCAAATTGAAATGAGAGCCGCCGGTGTCGCGGTTTACGCCCAACTGCGAGATCCGTGTGGACAAATGTAAAGACGCATCGTCGCCATAACGTGAGGCTATGGCTTCATCACACACGTTGATTGGACGCGACATCGCTGCCTCTGTAGCGTCTCGCCGGGCAAAAGGGGGAGCGTCCGATTCCGCTGCGAATCGCGACGCGTGCCGGGCGCCTCGAAGTCTCCGCTTCGCTCGCTGGTGCGCCCCGATGCACCGCCGCTCCGGCGGCATCGACAGGGGGAGGTCAGCGATGTCACCGCACACGAAAGCACCCCGCCGTCCGCACCGCAACCCAGCCATCACGCGCACGCGGCACCTCTCGGCCGCGCTGTCGCTTGCGCTTGGCGCGGGTGCGCTGGCACATGTGGACGCGATCCGCGCCGCGCCGCCGGTCACCAACTGCGCCGACTCCGGCAGCGGAAGCCTGCGCGCGTCGGTGGCCGCGGCAGTCGACGGCGACACCGTCGATCTCTCGCAACTCGCCTGCGGCACGATCACGCTGACGAGCGGCGCGATCGCCGTCACGCAGAACTCGCTCAGGATCGATGGCCCCGGCGCGGATGCATTGACGATCGACGGCGACTTCAACGACCGCGTGTTCCGCCACACCGGCACGGGGACGCTGGAGCTTCATGATCTCGCCCTCAGCAAAGGCAAGTACGTCAGCGACACCACGCCCTACGGCGGCTGCGTCTCTTCGACCGGCAGCGTGCAGCTTGACAACGACACGATCTCCGACTGCATCGTCGTCGGCCAGGACACGGCCGTCGCCCGCGGCGGCGGCATCCACGTCGCGGGCTCCCTCACGCTCAACTCCAGCACGATCTCAGGCAACACCGCGCAGGGGCTCAACAACGGCGGCCCGCCCTACAACGTCGCACTCGGCGGCGGCGTCTCGGTGTTCGGGGACTTCATCGCCAAGTATTCAACGATCAGCGACAACCAGGCCGTCGCAAGCGACGATGGCCACAACAGCAGCGGCGGCGGCGTCATCGGATTCAGCTACTTCGGCCTTATAAGCTCGACGGTATCAGGCAACAGCGCGGTCGGAATGGGTGCAGCGCTCATCGAAGGCAGCAACACCGACAACGTATACATCGTCAACAGCACGATCTCCGACAACACGGCGGAGAACTTCTCGGGCATCTACACGCAGACTCCGACGACGATCGTGAGCAGCACGATCGCGTTCAACCGTGCCACGGCCGGACGCGGAGCGCTCTATTCGCAGACCGATCCGATCGAGCTCCAAAGCACGATCATCGCCGGCAACGAGGGCCCGGCCAGCCTGCCCGACGATCTCAACGGCACGGACGCGACCGTCGTAAGCGGCGGCAACAACCTCATCACGTCGTTCACGATACCCGTGCCGATAGATACAATCGAGGATTGCCCGCACCTGAATCCGCTCGCCGACAACGGCGGCCCGACGCGGACGCTCGCGCTGCGCGCCGACAGCCTCGCCATCGACCACGGCAACAACGACCACGATCTCGACTTCGACCAGCGCGGCATGCCCCGCGTCATCGGCGCCGCAGCCGACATCGGCGCGTACGAACGCAATGGGCCGGACGAGCATCTGCTTTTCAGCGGATTCGAAGGCGTGTGCGATCGGTAGCGGAAGCGGATTCCGCGCCGATGGGCCGATAGCCAATCGGCTGGTCAGCGCCGCCTCGACTTCTCCGAACGAGCCTTGCAGGATGATCGTGCGGAACCTTCGGTCGGCGCTGATGAGGTATTCGGCGCCGATCGGGAAGCCGATGCGTTCCAGCCAGGCGCCGGAGAGGCGGATCTCGGGGACTTTGCGCGCGCGGTGCGCGTGCCCTCGCCTGCGCGCGGTCGGAACAGGCGCGCGGTGGCGCCAGCTATCGCTTGCGCCCTATCACCGCGCCGTTCGCCGCAGGCGCGTCGAACCAGATCGTCTCGATGTCGCGGAATCCGGCTTCCTTGAGCCACGCCGAATATTCGGCCGGCGTGTAGTTTCGCCCTTCTGTCTCGATCAGCATGTTGAGGCTCATCAGCGCCGCAGGCGCCGGCCCTGTCTTTTCGTCGTTGACGAGAAGCTCGCTGATGACGACAGCGCCGCCGCTCGGCAACGCGTCGAAGGATCGACGCAGCAGCGCGCGGTTCTTCGCCTCGTCCCAATCATGCAGGATCATCGACAGGAGGTGCACGTCGTGATCGGGTGGAAGCTGCTCGAAGAAATTACCGCTGACGGTATCGATGCGGTCGGTCAGGCCGGCCTCGGCGATCCTCCGCGCGGCGATCGCGGCGACGTGCGGCAGGTCGAGCACGGTCGCCCGCAGCGTTTTGTACTGCTTGCAAAGCTCGATGTCGTACGCGCCCGATCCGCCGCCGATGTCGAGCAGGTGGCGAAACCCACCGAGACTCACGGCTTCGCCGAGCCTGCGCGCGGTCATCGTCGAAAGCGAATGCATCGCCTCCCAGAAAGTTGCCAGCATGGTCGGATTCTCGCCGTCGAACATCGAGGATTGCACGGCCGGGTCCCATGTGGTCGGCCGGTTCGTGCGCAGCGCTTCGACCAGCTTGCCCCAGCCGGCATAGAGCCGCTTGTCGGCCATCTGCACGAAGCCGCCGAAGTAATACGGCTTGCCGCGCGCGAGGTAGGTTTCGCTCAAGGGCGTGTTGCGGTAACGGCCGTTGGATTTCTCCAGGAGTCCAAGCGCCGCACACCCGGTCAGCAGCATCTCGGCCGGGCGCGGATGCAGGCCGAACGCCTGCGCAAGGTCCATGACCGTAGTGCCTTCGCCGCCCGCAAGGTGGCTGAAGAGATCCAGCTCGTGCGCAGCGGCCAGCGTCTTGAACGCCCAGAAGCCGGTCGAAAGCGCCATCAGCGGAACGGCGGAAGGAAGCTCCTCCGTGCTGACGACCGGCTGATCGGCCGCGCGCCGCGAGTCGCCCGCGATCGACTCGCGGGCGCGTTGTGTCGTGTGCGCGGTGGCATGCTTGCGCTCGGCCATGGCGTTCTCCGCAGTGCTGACGATGATGCGGAGATATTCCGAGCGCGCGTTTGAACCTCGCGTTTATCTCCCGAGAAAAAAGCGTTAGGGGAGGTCCTTGCTTTCGGAAGATTCGCCGATGTGGATTTCGTCCGCAGCGGGGACGTGTATTTCCTTCGCACCGGCGGCAGCGAGCGTGCGGTTCAATGCGACGAGGTCGGCCTGCTTCATCGCAGTCCAGCGCTCGTTCGCGCGCGCGAGGCGGCCACGATACTCGGCGAAGACGTTTCGCTGCGCATCCGTGGGCGCAGCGTCGACACCTTCGACGTCGGTTGCGAGCGAAGCGAACTCCCCGGCAATCGCGCCCACGTTCGGCGCGTCCAGGCCGCTGCCGTCGCGGAACGGGGCGAGCTTCTTCTCGAACGCGGCGATCGCATCCTTCGCCTTCGCGGCGGCGGCATCCTTTCGCAACGCTTCGAGCTGGTCTTGCACGGCGTCGATCTCGCCGTAGGCCTGCCACGCCTTCGCAAGCTCGCCTTCGACATCACGATAGAACGCAAGCGCCTGCTCCAGCTCCGCGCGCGTCGCGTGCACACGCGGATCGGGCGCGACCGTCAGCGTCTGATGCTGTTCCTCGCCGTCGACGATCAGCGCGACGTCGTACTCGCCGGGCAGCGCGAGCATGCCTTCGGGCGTGAGCGGCGTGTCCTCGCCCCAGACGGCGGCGATCGAATAGCTGTATTCGGTGGCTTTCGGCCGCGGCCAGCGGAGGTTCCAGACGAAGCGGTGCGCGCCCGGCTCGGTGGATGGTTTCGCGGCGGGCTTGGTCCACGCTTCGGCGAAGTAGCGTTCGGCCTTGATCGGTGGCGTGCTGTCGTCGCTCGCGAAGCGGCGCACGACTTTGCCGCCCTTCTCGCGAATTTCGATGACGACCTGTTTTGCCGGCTTGCCGAGCGTGTAGTCGATGATCGCGCCGGTCGGCGGGTTCGTGCCGAGCGACGTGTCGGCGGGCGGCGGCGTGTCCCTGTTCTGGCTGCCGCGCACGCGGATCGCGGGCGCGGGTGCGAAGAGGTGCGCGTCGGCACGTGCGATGCCCGCATCGAACTGGCGCAGCGGCGTCACGTCGTCCAGCATCCAGATCGCGCGGCCTTGCGTCGCGGCGATGAGGTCGTTGCCGTGGACGAGCAGGTCGCGCACCCACGCGACGGGCAGGTTGCGTTGCAGCGGCTGCCAGTGGTCGCCGTCGTCGAACGAGACGTAGACGCCGATGTCGGTGCCGGCGTAGAGCAGGCCCTTCTTCACGAGGTCGGCGCGGACGACACCGACGAAATGGCCGTCCGGCAGGCCATGGGTGATCTTCGTCCAGGTGTTGCCGTTGTCGTGCGTGCGGAGCGCGATCGGGCGGAAAGCGTCCTGCCGGTGGTTGTCGACGGCGGCGTAGGCGGTACCGGGCTCGAGCGCGGAGACGTCGAGCGAGGCGATCTTCGACCATTTCGGAATGCCGCGCGGCGTGACGTTGCGCCAGTGCGCGCCGCCGTCGGCGGTGACGTGGATCAGGCCGTTGTCGGTGCCGATCCAGATTTCGTCGTTGGTGCGCGGTGACGGCGCGATCGAGTAGATGACGCCGTAGCCGCAGCCGGTAGCGCGCGCGACGGGCACGTCACCGTCACAGTGCCTTGCGCTTTCCTGCTGGCCGGTGAGGTCGGGACTGATGATGTCCCAGTGCTGGCCCTTGTCCATGGAACGGAACAGCACCTGCGCGCCCGCGTATAGCGCGTACGGCGCGTGCGCGGAGAATGCGATCGGCGAGATCCACGTGTAGCGGTATTTGAGATCGGTCGGGCGCGCGCCGTAGGCGGAGACGGGCCACGGCGAGACGTTCTGCACCTGGCCCGTGCGCGCGTCCCAGCGCGAGATGCGCGAGCCGAGGCCGGAGCCGAACACGATGTCCGGGTCTTCGGGATCGGGGATGTCGTAGTCGCGCTCGTCGCCACCGACCGGGTGCCAGTCGCGGAACGAGATCGCGCCGTAGTCGCTGCGGCTTGCGATGCCGACCGTGCCGGTATCCTGCTGGCCCGAATAGATGCGGTACGGAAAGCGCTTGTCGGCGGCGAGGTGGTAGAACTGGCCGGTGGGCTGGTTGTACCAGTCGCTCCAGTGCACGCCGCCGTCGACGGTGACCACGGTGCCCTGGTCCGCGGCGGTGATCATGTGATCCGGATAATCGGGATTGATCCACAAGTGGTGATAGTCGTCGCCGCCGGGCGCGCCCTTGATGATGGTGAAGGTGGCGCCGGCGTCGGTCGATTTGTGGATGGACTGGCCGATCGTGTAGACGGTGTCCGGCTGGCCCGGCTGCACGGCGAGGCGGCTCATGTACCACGTGGAAACCGCGCTGGCCTTGTTGACGAACTGCCAGTGCTCGCCGCCGTCGTCGGAGCGGTACAGGCCGCCGTGCTCGGCATCGTCGATCGAGGCATAGACACGCGTCGCGCCGTTCGGCAGGTGCGCGGCGGCGATGCCGATGCGGCCGAGGCTGCCTTTCGGCCAGTTCTCGCCTTGCAGGCGCTTCCACGTCTTTCCGCCATCGGTCGATTTCCAGATCGCGCTGCCCTCGCCTTCCATCGGCGTGAAATAGCTGAGCCAGGGCCAGTTGCGCGCGGTCCATGTCGTCGCGAAGACGATGTCCGGATCGGCGGGATCGGCGGCAAGATCGACGGCGCCGGTCTGGCCGTCGACGAACAGCGTCTTCTTCCACGTCGCGCCGCCGTCGGTGGTGCGGTAGACGCCGCGATCCGGATGCGGTCCGAAGATATGGCCGAGCGCGGCTACGAGCACAGTGTTCGCGTCGCGCGGGTCGATCAGGATCTGGCCGATATGCCGCGTCGTCTCGAGGCCCGCGTGCTGCCAGTGGGCGCCGCCGTCGGTGGACTTGTACATGCCGTCGCCAGCAGCGATGTCGTAGCGCGGCTCGGGCTGGCCCATGCCGACGTAGAGCGTCTCAGGATCACTGGGCGCGATCGCGATGGCGCCGACAGGCGCGGATTCGAGGCCTTCGGACATCGGCTGCCACGTCGCACCGGCATTGTCGGTTTTCCAGACGCCACCGCCGGCCGCGCCGAAGTAGAAGACGTTCGGCTGATCCGGAATGCCCGCCGCCATCGTGCCCCAGCCGGCGCGGAACGGGCCGACAAGGCGCCACGAGAGGCCGTGGAGCATGGCGTCCGGGACGGCAGATGGTGTCGGTTGCGACGGGGCTGCGGCGGCGATCGTGACGACGGCAGTGCTTGCGAACGCGACTGCGACGGCTACGGCCGACATCGCGCGGCGACGAGGCGAAGATGGCATCGAAGCTCCTTCGGGGGTGGCGCAAAGGCGCAACGATACTCCGTCGGGAGGGGCGAGCACATTTCCGCCGGTGCTTCGCCGAAAGTTCGGCTTTTCACCTTTCCGCTAATGCAGGAGAGCTTGGAGCGAGGGCGATTCCCCGCGGCGGTGCGCGGACCTCGCTCGCGTTCGTTGCCGCGAAAAAAGGTCCGCAATCTAGTCGTGGCGCAATGCGACGACGGGATCGACGCTTGCAGCGCGGCGCGCCGGCCACCAGCAGGCGAAGACGGCGATGACGCTCAGTAGCGTGGCGACGATCGCGAGCGTCGCCGCGTCGAAAGCGCCGATGCGATAAAGCTGCGACGACAGCGATCGGCCGACAAGGTACGCGATGGGCAGGGCAAGCACGAGGCACGCGCCGATCAGGCGCGCGCCCTGCAGCAGTACGCTCTTCATCACGTCGCGACGCGAAGCGCCGAGCGTCATGCGCACGCCGAACTCGCCCATGCGCATGCGCACGGAATACGCAAGAACGGCGTAGAGGCCGACGGCAGCGACCGTCAGCGCCATCACACCGAGCAGTCCGAGCAGCGCGTCGAGCCGCGTGCGGTCGCGCATCGTTCCGACGATGCGCTCACGCATCGTGACGGGGTTGCCGAGATGCGCCGCCGGTGCGACGGCCCGAATGCGGCCTTGATGGGCTCGACCAGCGCGGCCGGATCGCCCTTCGAGCGCACGAGCAGCATCGCGTCGAGCGGCAGCGGATCGGGCCGGTAGATCGTCGGCCGATCGGGTTTTTCGTCGAGCGTACGCAATTTCGCCGTCGGCACGACGCCGACGATCTTGAAATCGCGCATGGTCGGATCCCCGGAACCGCCCATACGAAGCGTCCTGCCGATCGGATCGGCGTCGTGCAAGACGCGGTGCACGAATGTTTCGTCGACTATCGCGACATCGGCGCGCGAGCGCACTTCGTCATCCGTGAACGTGCGGCCGCGCGTCGCGCGCATGCCGAGCGCCACGAAGAAATCGCGGTTCACGAACGCGGAGTTCGCTGTCGGCTGTTCTGCGGCGCTCTCGTCGCTGCCGGGCAGCGCAAAGTTGCTGATGCTCATCGTCCAGCCGAACGGCGCGAGCGTGCCGAGGCCGACCGCTGCGACACCGGGCAAGGCCGAGACGCGCTCGACGAGCTCGCGCGTCGCCGCTTCGGCGATGGCTTTCGCGGCGTCATCAACTGGTGCGTTTGGCGCCTGCCGCTTCGGAAGATCGGCGATCATGGCGATCAGGAGGCCGTCGCGCTCGAATCGATATCTTGGGCAAGCAGGCGCCGTGAGCTTTGCAGCAGCAGGCCGACGCCGACGGAAAGCGTTTTCAGCGCCGTACCGGCGATTTCGCGTCCGCTTCAAAACGGTCCGTGAACGGTTCGGTCGCTTTGCGCCGTGTCGTTTCGCCGTGTGCGCGGATCCGGTCGTAGGAAAGGCACTGGCCCGCCTGCGCGGGGACGGCGGCCCGTTTGCGCGACCGCGCGCTAGTTGGCCGTGGCGATACCGCCGCGTTTGCGGACGATCAGCATGGCGAGCTCGAGCGACTGCTCGTAATTGAGCCGCGGATCGACAGTGGATTTGTAGGCGCGGGACAGATCGGCTTCGGTGAGGTCGCGTGCGCCGCCGAGGCATTCGGTGACGTTCTCGCCGGTGAGCTCGAGGTGGACGCCGCCGAGGCGGGTGCCGGCGTCGGCGTGGATGTCGAACGCGCGGTCGAGCTCGTCGCGGATGTTCTGGAAGCGGCGCGTCTTGACGCCGTTGCCGAGCGTCTCGGTGTTGCCGTGCATCGGGTCGCAGCACCAGAGCGGCTTGCGGCCGGCGTTGCGCATGGCCGCGAGCAGCGGCGGGAGCGCGGTCTCGATGCCGGCGGCGCCCATGCGGTGGATCAGCGTGAGCCGGCCGGGCTCGTTGTCCGGATCGAGCACGTCGGCGAGGCGCAGCAGCGCATCGGGCGTGACGGACGGGCCGATCTTGACGGCGATGGGATTCCGGATGCCGCGGAAGTACTCGACGTGGGCGCCGTCGATCGCGCTGGTGCGCATGCCGATCCACGGGAAATGCGTCGAGAGGTTGAACCATCCCCACTGGCGCGGCACCTGGCGGGTCAGCGCCTGCTCGTAGTGGAGCAGCAGCGCTTCGTGAGACGTGTAGAAGTCGACCCGCTGGAAGCTGTCGATCGGCTGGCCGGCGAGCGTCTCCATGAAGCGCAAGGAGTTGCCGATGCCTTCGACCATCTGCCGGTACTCGTCCTGCAGCGGCGAATGCGCGACCCAGGCGAGATCCCAGTATTCGGGATGGTGCAGATCCGCGAAGCCGCCGTCGATCAGCGCGCGGATGAAGTTCATCGTCATCGCCGAGTGCGCATGGCCCCGGATGAGGCGCTGCGGATCGGGGCGGCGCGCTTCGGCGGTGAATGCGGCGCCGTTGACGAGATCGCCGCGGTAGCTCGGCAGCGTGACGCCGTCACGCGTCTCGACATCGGCCGAGCGCGGCTTTGCGTACTGGCCGGCGAAGCGGCCGACGCGGACGATCGGAAGCTTGAGGCCATGCACGAGCACGAGGCTCATCTGCAGCATGACCTTGAGGCGGTTCGAGATCAGTGGCGAGGTGCAGTCGTCGAAGCTCTCGGCGCAGTCGCCGCCCTGAAGCAGGAAACGGCGGCCCTCGGCGGCTTCCGCCAGCAGGCTTTTCAACGCCAGGATTTCCCACGAGGTGACGAGCGGCGGCAGCTCGCGCAGCTGCCTCAGCGCACGATCGAGCTCCGCGGCGTCCGGATAGACCGGCTGCTGCTCGTGCGGGCGCGATTGCCAGGACGAGGGCGTCCAGTCCTTCGCTTCGCGGACCGCACCGATGCAGGGTTTGGGCTTGATCGTCGCCATGCTGGGATGTTGCACTGCGGCAGGCGTGCCATCATGCCACAAGGATGGCCGGGGCGTTGCGATGGGCGGCGGTGGGCTGAAGGCCTCCCATCGGATTGCTTCGTCGTTCCCGCGAGTGCGGCTTTTGTCCCAGCCCGCTTAAGGCGCTGGGCCCCCGCTTTCGCGGGAACGACGTTTGAAAAGCGCGGCAGCATGTCGCTCCGTCATCCCGGCGGAAGCCGGGATCCAATTTGCTCTTCACGCAAAATCAAAATGGGTTCCGGCGTTCGCCGGAACGGCGGATGTAGAAATCCCCGATGGATGAAACCCATGGGGTGGGCTTCAGCCCACCGCACGCACCGACCGCACTACGAAACCCGCTTGCGGAACCCGGCCCAGATCGCGCCCGCGCCGAGAATCACGTACCAGATCAGGCACCAGCCGGGCATCGTGATTCCTAGGAAGGTCCAGTTGATGTCGCCGCAGTCGCCGGAGCCGGTGAACGCCTTCTTGAGCGCCTCGTTCAGCGGAAACGCGTCCAGCATGTACATGAGGCCGGGGCCGCAGCCGGCCATCAGAGGGTCGTGCGGGGTGAACTGCATGCGCAGGTGGTTGATGGCGACGCCGGCTCCGATGAGCGCCATGATCGCGACGAGGATCGCGTAGACGCGGCGGCCTTTCGGGCCCGGCGAATGCAGGCCGCCGATCAGGAAGAAGATCCCCATGCCGATGAAGGCCAGGCGCTGGAAGATGCACATCGGGCAGGGCTCGACGCCCATCTCGAACTGCTCGTAGAACGCATACGCGAGCAGCAGCGCACAGATGACGAATCCGGCGAGGTACTGCGCGCGGAAGGACCACGCGAACGGGTTGTAGCTCATGGCATCGGCTCGGGTGTCGACGGAAGGGGCACGGTACTACGGGAACCAGCGGCCGTTGATCGTACCGGCGACGATGATGACCGCAAGTGCAGCCCAAAGTGCCAGCGCCGTGTATTCGGCGGCCTTCGATCGCTGCTCGCGAAAGGCCAGCCAGAGCGCGAACGGGACGATCAGGTAGCGCGTCTCGACCAGCCATTCGGCGGCGAGGAAGAACGCGGCGATCGGGAAGAGCCAGAAAGCCGCGCGCGGCCATAGCGGGGTTCGCAGGAGAACCCACGTGCCCGCCAGCGCGAGCACCGCGCCGACGGCGCGACCGGGTGCCATCGCGGCCGCCTTCGCGATTGCGTTGTGGATGAAGTAGCCCGGACGCGCGGCGTTGTATGGATGGTCGGCACGAAAACCGAACCAGAACGCGGCGAGCACGACGAGCGCGATCGCAGCGGAGAATGCGATCGCACGTGCCCGGCGCTCGCGAGGCAGCAACGGCTGCCATCGCAAGGAGTCCGCGGCGAATGGCGCAAACAACAGCCCCGCAATGGCCAGCGCGAGCAGCACGTTGTCGGCATGGAACACGAACGCTGGATGCAGCTTGCTCTCTTCGTGCGACAGCGAGATCGACCCGTTCCAGATCCAGAACGCGACGAACACAGCGACGGGAGCGAGATACGGCACGGTCAGCGCGGCGAGCTGCTTCGGCTCAGCGAAACGCCGTTCGGCGAACACGGGCCAGGCCGCAAGTGCGGCGAGTAATCCGGCCCAGACGACGTCGCTCTGGCGCACGAGCACGGCCGCGCAGAGGATCAGCGATGCGAGTGCGTGACGGCCGCGCGTCGTCGCCACCGTGGCCCACAGCACGAGCGCGAGCGCGAGCACGTCGGTGTAGACGAGGAAGAAGTACGGCGCGAGCACGGGCAGCACGAGGAACTGTGCGGTCGCGAGCGCTTCGCTGCCCGGCTGCGTGTGTCGGCGCAGCCGATGAAATGCGGCGGCAGCGACGAGACCGATCAGCGCCGTGATCGTGCGCGCCGCGCCGAGCGACGTGGCGCCCGAGATTCCGAGAAGCAGCGCGACGAGGGCGTGATAGCCCGGAATCGTCGTGAGATAGCGCGCGAAGACCCGGAAATCGCCGTTGCGGAACAGCTCGATCTGCGCGAAGTGGTAGAGCTCATCGTTGCGCGCGGGCACGCCCTGCGAATAGACGATCGCGGCGACGTAGAGCACGCCGAGCGCGATCGCGAGCACCAGGATTTCGCGCGGCGACACCGTGAACGGCGGAAACGGCGCATCGGCGCTCGCTTGTGGAGACTCCGCAAACGCAAAGCCCCGGTCGGACCGGGGCTCTGACTGGTGACTCATGGCGGCGCGGACGATCAGTCGGCGCTCTGCTCCGACGCGTCCTTGCGCGGCCGGTCGACGAGCTCGACGTAAGCCATCGGCGCTGCATCGCCGACGCGGTAGCCGCACTTCAGGATGCGCGTGTAACCGCCCTTGCGCTCGCGATAACGCGGGCCGAGCTCGACGAAGAGCTTGCCGACCGCGACCTTGTCGCGCAGGCGCGCGAACGCGAGGCGGCGGTTGGCGACGCCGTCGGTCTTGGCGAGCGTGATGAGCGGCTCGGCCACGCGGCGCAGTTCCTTGGCTTTCGGGAGGGTGGTGCGGATCAGCTCGTGCTTGATCAGCGAGGCGGCCATGTTCTTGAACATGGCTTCGCGGTGGCTCGAGGTCCGGTTGAGCTTGCGGCCCGACTTCATGTGACGCATGGCGAATACCTCTGATTGTTATGAGAAGTCCGGCAAAGGCCGGGTTCCCGCGGATTTCCGCTTATTTCAGCCCTGTGAAACAGGCTGTTCTTGAAATGCGCAGCCATCGGGTGGCCGCTCCTGGCATCCAGCGGAGACGCTTTCGCATCTCCCTTGCGGCCAATCGGCCGCTGTGGCGATCAAGGACGATCGCAAAAGCAACGATGTCCCGGCCTTTCACCGGGATGACGGATTTCGCGCTCAGCCCAACTGCATGCCGTGCACGAGCCCCGGCGGCGGCCAGCTCTCGAGCTTCATGCCGAGCTGCAGGCCGCGCTGGAACAGCACGTCCTTGATCTCGGTGAGCGACTTCTTGCCGAGGTTCGGTGTCTTGAGGAGCTCCACTTCGGTCTTCTGCACGAGATCGCCGATGTAGTAGATGCTCTCCGCCTTGAGGCAGTTCGCCGAGCGCACGGTGAGCTCCAGATCGTCGATCGGACGCAGCAGGATCGGATCGACGCCGCCCTTCTCGGTCTTGGCGCCTTCGCTCTCGCGGCGCGTGAAATCGCCGAATACCGTGAGCTGGTCCTGCAGGATCTCGGCGGCCTTGCGCACGGCTTCTTCCGCGTCGATCGCGCCGTTGGTCTCGATGTCCAGCACGAGCTTGTCGAGGTCGGTGCGCTGCTCGAGGCGCGCGCTGTCGACGTTGTAGGCGACGCGGCGGACCGGGCAGAACGAGGCGTCGAGCTGCAAACGCCCGATCGGGCGCGCTTCCTCGTCCGGCAGGCGGCGGGCGGTGGCCGGCTGGTAGCCGACGCCGCGCGCGACCTTGAGCCGCATGTTGAGAGCGATGTCCTTGGTGAGATGGCAGATCACGTGGTCCGGATTGATGATCTCGACCGAGTGATCGACTTTGATGTCGCCCGCGGTGACGACGCCCTTGCCCTTCTTCGAGAGCGTGAGCGTGGTCTCGTCGTGGCCGTGCATGCGGATGGCGACGTCCTTCAGGTTCAAAAGGACTTCGATGACGTCTTCCTGCAGGCCTTCGAGCGTGGTGTACTCGTGAAGCACGCCGTCGATCTCGACTTCGACGATGGCGCTGCCGGGAATCGACGAGAGCAGGACGCGCCGCAGCGCGTTGCCGAGCGTGTGGCCGAAGCCGCGCTCGAGCGGCTCGACGATAACCTTGGCGCGGTCGTTGCCGATGCGTTCGACGTGGATGCCGCGCGGGCGCAGCACGTTTGTGGTTGATCCGGCCATAGACTGAAGCTCCAGGAATCCCGAAGGATTCTCCAAAGAAATACTTGTGCGAAGGACGCCGACGACCGCAGCGTCTTACTTCGAGTAAAGCTCGATGATCAGGCTTTCGTTGATGTCCGCCGGCAGGTCACTGCGCTCCGGCAGGGCCTTGAACGTGCCGCTGCCCTTCTTGGCGTCGACTTCGAGCCACGCGGGCGCGAGATCCATTTCCTGCGAGAGCGTCAGGGCTTCCTGCGTGCGCAGCTGGTTCTTGGCGCGCTCGGACAGGGCCACCTCATCACCGGGACGCACCTGATATGAGGGCAGGTTGACCTTTTTTCCATTGACCCGGATCGCGGCGTGCGAAACGAGCTGGCGGGCCGCGGCGCGGGTGACGGCGAAACCCATGCGATAGACGACGTTGTCCAGGCGCGACTCGAGCATGCGCAGGAGGTTCTCGCCCGTGTTGCCCTTCTGGCCCGAGGCCTTCTTGTAGTACGTGCGGAACTGGCGCTCGAGAAGGCCATAGATGCGCTTGACCTTCTGCTTCTCGCGCAGCTGCACGCCGTAGTCCGACAGGCGGCCCTTCTTGGCGCCGGTGGCGCCGTGCTGGCCCGGCTTCTGCTCGAGCTTGCACTTCGAATCGATCGCGCGCGCGGGACTCTTGAGGCTCAGGTCCGCGCCTTCACGGCGGGCGAGCTTGCAGGTGGGTCCGAGATAACGTGCCATGTGGTTGCTCTTTGTTCTGAAAGTCCGGCGCGGGCGGCCGGTGCTCGATTTCCTGCGGTCAGGCCGGTCGCACGTCAGACGCGCCGCTTCTTGGGCGGACGGCAGCCGTTGTGCGGAATGGGCGTGACGTCGATGATGTTGGTGACCTTGAAGCCCGCGTTGTTGAGCGAGCGCACGGCCGACTCGCGGCCCGGGCCCGGCCCCTTGATGCGGACTTCGACGGTCTTGACGCCGTAGTCGGCAGCCGCACGCGCCGCCTTGTCGGCCGCGACCTGCGCGGCGAACGGGGTCGACTTGCGCGAGCCGCGGAACCCGGCGCCGCCGGCGGTCGCCCACGAGAGCGCGTTGCCCTGCCGGTCGGTGATCGTGACCACGGTGTTGTTGAAGGACGCCTGCACGTGGGCGACGGCATCCGTCACTACGCGCCTGGCCTTCTTCTTCGGTTTGCCTGCAACCGGCTTGTTCATGCTTGGGCTTGGTCCTTTTGCGGCCATCCCGGCCGCCTCGGAAAACCGGCCGTCCTGGCCGGGATTTTCAAAGAGTTTTACTTCCTGATCGGGCGACGCGGGCCCTTGCGGGTACGCGCATTGGTGCGGGTGCGCTGACCGCGGACCGGCAGGCCGCGCCGGTGGCGCAGGCCGCGGTAGGTGCCGAGGTCGATCAGGCGCTTGATCGAGATGCCGACCTCGCGGCGCAGGTCACCCTCGACGGCGAACTTGGCGACTTCGTGGCGGATCTTGTCGACCTCGGCCTCGGTCAGGTCCTTGATCTTCGTGGCCGGGTTGACGCCGGCTTCGAGACAGACCTTCTTCGAGCGCGACCGGCCGATGCCGAAGATGGCCTGGAGGCCGATCCCGACATGCTTCTGAACCGGAAGATTGACACCCGCGATGCGAGCCATTTAACGGTCTCCAAAACTAAATCCGCAGAGAACTTGACATTGTAGCGGGAATGGAGCAGCCAGGGAACCCCTGAACCGCGCCTCCCCGCCCCCGGGACCGCCCTCAGCGGCCCCGCAGGTTGGCCTTCTTGAGCAGGCTCTCGTACTGGTGCGACACCAGGTGAGCCTGGATCTGGGCCGTGAAATCCATGACCACGACGACCACGATCAGGAGCGAGGTGCCGCCGAAATAGAACGGCACGTGCCACGCGTTGCGCAGGAAATCCGGCACGAGGCAGACCGCGACCAGGTACAGCGCGCCGGCGCCGGTCAGGCGCGTCAGCACGGCATCGATGTAGTCGGCCGTCGCGCGCCCCGGGCGGATGCCCGGAATCAGCGCGCCCGAGCGCTTGAGGTTGTCCGCCGTCTCCTGCGAGTTGAACACCAGCGCGGTGTAGAAGAACGCGAAGATGACGATCAGGATCGCGTACAGCAGCATGTGCAACGGCTCGCCCGGGCCCAGCGCGGCGGTCATCAGCTGCAGCCAGCGGATCTCGTTGGCGTTGTTGAACATGCTCGCGGCCGTGGCCGGGAACATCAGCAGCGACGACGCGAAGATCGGCGGGATCACGCCCGACATGTTGATCTTCAGCGGCAGATGCGAGGACTGGTTCATGTATGCCTTGCCAGCGCCGCCCTGGCGCCTGGCGTAGTTCACCGTGATGCGGCGCTGGCCGCGCTCCATGAACACGACGAACGCCGTTACCGCGAGGACGATCGTGAACACGATCAGGACGCGGATGATCGGCAGCTCGCCGGTCTGCGCCATGCCGAGCGTCGAAACCACCGCGTGCGGGAGGCCCGCGACGATGCCGGCGAAGATCAGCAGCGAAATGCCGTTGCCGATGCCGCGCTCGGTGATCTGCTCGCCGAGCCACATCAGGAACAGGGTGCCGGCCGTGAGGCCGACCACCGTCGTGAACACGAAGCTCGGGCCCGGCGCGTAGACGATGCCCTGCTGGCTGCTCTGCAGCATGGTGGCGACGCCGAACGACTGGAACACCGCGAGGCCGACCGTGCCGAAACGCGTGTAGGTCGTCAGCTTGCGGCGCCCGGCCTCGCCTTCCTTGCGCAGCTGCTGCCACGCCGGAATCACCGACGCGAACATCTGCACGATGATCGAGGCCGAGATGTACGGCATCACGGACAGCGCGAACACCGACATGCGGCTCAGCGCGCCGCCCGAGAACATGTTGAACAGGTCGAGCAGGCCGCCCGCCTTGCCGAGCACCTCGGCCATCTTGTCCGGGTCGATGCCCGGCAGCGGGATGTACGATCCGAGGCGGAACACGACGAGTGCCCCGACCACGAACAGGAGGCGCTGCTTGAGCTCGGTCAGCTTGCCGAGCGAAGCCAGCATGTTCGACTGCGACGCTGCCACGTATTACTCCACGCTGCCGCCGGCAGCCTCGATCGCCGCCCTGGCCCCGGCCGTCGCGGCAACGCCCTTCACCTTCACGGCGCGCTTGATCTCGCCCTTCTTGACGATCTTGGCGCGCGAGGCGCGGGTTTCAATGAGACCCGCGGCCTTGAGCGCGTCGAAGTCGATGACGTCGGCCTTCAGCGATTCGAGCTTGTAGAGCAGCACTTCACTGATGTCCTGCTTCATCTTCGAACGGAAGCCGACCTTCGGCAGGCGGCGCTGCAGCGGCATCTGGCCGCCTTCGAAACCGGCTTTGACCTTGCCCTTTCCGGCGCGCGCGTACTGGCCCTTGTGGCCGCGGCCGGCCGTCTTGCCGAGGCCGGAGCCGATACCGCGTCCGACGCGCACGCGCGCCTTGCGCGCGCCCGCGGCGGGTTTGAGTGTGTTGAGACGCATGGCGTTGCTCCTCTTCCCCGGCGCTTACGCGCCTTCCTCGATCCGCACCAGGTAGCTCACCTGGTTGATCAGACCGCGAACCTGCGGTGAATCCTTCAGTTCGCGAACGTCGTTGAGCTTGCGCAGGCCGAGCGCGCGCACGCTGATGCGGTGGCGCTCCTGGCAGCCGTTGATGCTCTTGTAGAGCCGTACGCGGATCTTGTCGCCCGCGCTCTTCGCTTTCGCCTTAGCCATTTCCGAGCACCTCGTCGACCGTCTTGCCGCGCTTGGATGCGATCTGCTGCGGCGAAGCCATTGCCTTCAGGCCGTTGATCGTCGCGCGGACCAGGTTGATCGGATTGCGCGAGCCGACGGCCTTCGCCAGCACGTTCCGGACGCCGACCACTTCAAGCACGGCACGCATCGCGCCGCCGGCGATCACGCCGGTGCCCTCGGACGCCGGCTGCATGAACACGCGCGCCGCGCCGTGGTTCGCCTTGACCGGGTGGAACAGCGTGCCGTTGTTGAGCTCGATGCGCACCATGGTCTTGCGCGCACGCTCCATCGCCTTGGAGATCGCGACCGGAACCTCGCGCGCCTTGCCATAGCCGAAGCCGACGCGGCCGTCGCCGTCGCCGACCACCGTCAGTGCCGTGAAGCTCATCTGACGGCCGCCCTTGACGGTCTTGGCCACGCGATTGACGGCGATCAGCTTCTCGAGGAAGCCGTCGCTGTTTTCGCGATCATCTCTGTTGCTGGTTGCCATGGTTCACCTTCGTTTGCCGCCTCCGGAGAGTGCGGGCTTTTACTTGCGGCTATTGCCGCTTGGAGTTGTTTGTAAATCCGGGATCGGGATTCGGGATTCGGGTTTTTGGAAAGCTGGCCTTCCCGTTTTCTGATCGCGAATACCTGATCCTCGCCTTGAAACTTCCGGGATGGGATTCTGGATTCGGATTGGCCAAAGCCGGCTTTTGCAATCCCGAATTCCCAATCCCCAATCCCCGCTCTTTAAAACTTCAACCCTGCCTCCCGCGCCGCATCGGCCAGTGCCTGGATGCGGCCGTGATAGCGGAAGCCCGAGCGGTCGAACGCGACCTTCTCGACGCCGGCCTTGAGCGCGCGCTCGGCGATCGCCTTTCCGACCGCGGCTGCAGCCGTCTTGTTCTTGGTGCCCTTGAGCTCGCCGGCGATCGCCTTCTGCACAGTCGAAGCCGAGGCAATGACCTTGTCGCCGTTCGCGCTGGTGACTTGCGCGTAGATGTGCTGCGCGCTGCGGTGCACGGACAGGCGCGGAACGCCGAGCGCCCGGATGCGCATCCGCGTGGACTTGGCGCGGCGAAGACGTGCGATGTTCTTTTCCATAATGAGCTCCTCCGGAAACGGATCGGCGTGGACCGGATCTGCCGCTTGCGGGATTCGCGGCCATGGCCGCTTGTCGCGCAGGACGGTGATCTTGCCCCTTACGCCTTCTTGGCTTCCTTCAACGTGATCTGTTCACCCGAATAACGCACGCCCTTGCCCTTGTAGGGCTCCGGCGGACGGAACGCGCGAATCTTCGCGGCGACCTCGCCAACGCGCTGCTTGTCGGCGCCCTTGACGAGGATCTCGGTCTGCCCTGGCACTTCGAGCGTGATGCCTTCCGGCGCCTTGAAGACGACCGGATGCGAAAAGCCCAGCGTGAGATTGAGATCCTTGCCCTGCATGGCCGCGCGGTAACCGACGCCGACGAGCTCGAGCTTCTTCGAATAGCCTTCGCTCACGCCCTTGACCATGTTGCTGATGAGCGCGCGCGCGGTGCCGGCCATCTTGGTGGCGCCGGCGTCCTTCGGCTTGAGCTGCACTTCGCCGTTCGCGACGTCGACATCGACGCCTGACGGAGCGGCGATCTTGAGCGTGCCCTTCGGGCCCTTGATGGTGATCGCGTCCGGCTGGACCTGGCAGTCGACGCCCTTCGGAAGCGCGATCGGTTTCTTGGCTACACGAGACATTGCAATGCGCTCCCGAAACTCAGGCCACGAGGCCGATGATCTCGCCGCCGAGACCCGCCTTGCGGGCCTGCGCGTCGGTCATGATGCCGGCGGACGTGGAAACGATGGACACACCGAGGCCGCCGAGGACCTTCGGCAGTTCGTTCTTGCCGCGGTACACGCGAAGGCCCGAACGGCTGACGCGCTCGAGGCGCTCGATGACCGGCTTGCCTTCGTAGTACTTGAGCGCGATCTCGAGCACCGGCTTGCCGTCGGCGTCCGTGACCTGCGCATCCGTGATGTAGCCCTCGTCCTTCAGAAGCTTGGCGAGCGCCTGCTTCATGCGGGAGGCCGGCATCGCCACGGTGCGCTTGCCCGTGGCCTGCGCATTGCGGATGCGCGTGAACATGTCGGCGATGGGATCAGTCATGCTCATGTTTCAAATTCCTTGGCATCGATATCCGCTGAAAGAGCGGGAATTCGGGATTCGGGATTCGGTAAAGCGGGATCTCTCGAATCCCGGATCCCGTCTCTCCAATCCCGGCTCTACTACCAGCTAGCCTTCCGCAAGCCCGGCACATCGCCGCGCATCGTCGCCTCGCGGAGCTTGTGGCGGCCGAGGCCGAACTTGCGGTACACGCCGCGCGAGCGGCCGGTCAGGGCGCAGCGGTTGCGCTGGCGCGACGGGCTCGAGTCGCGCGGCAGCTTCTGGAGCTTCGTCGCGGCGGCGAGCTTCTCGTCGTACGAGGCGGTCGCGCTCGAGATGATCTTCTTGAGTTCGATGCGCTTGGCGCCGTGGCGCTTGACCAGCTTCGCGCGCTTGATCTCGCGGTTGACCATCGATTTCTTAGCCATGTGTGTCTTTGCCTCGTCGCGAATCAGTTGCGGAACGGAAAGCGGAACGCCTCAAGCAGCGCCTTGGCTTCCTCGTCCGTGCGGGCAGTCGTCGTGATCGCGATGTCCATGCCGCGGAGCGCGTCGATCTGGTCGAAATCGATCTCGGGAAAGATGATCTGTTCCTTGATGCCCATGTTGTAGTTGCCGCGGCCGTCGAACGCGCGGCCCGACACGCCGCGAAAGTCGCGCACGCGCGGCAGCGAGATGTTGATCAGGCGGTCGAGGAACTCGTACATGCGCGCGCGGCGCAGCGTCACCTTGCACCCGATCGGCCAGTTCTCGCGGATCTTGAACGTCGCGTGCGCCTTGCGCGACAGCGTCGTGATCGGCTTCTGGCCGGCGATCTTGGCCATGTCGGCCACGGCGTTCTCGAGAATCTTCTTGTTGCCGACGGCTTCGCCCACGCCCATGTTGAGCGTGATCTTGACCAGGCGCGGCACCTGCATCGGATTCTTGTAGCCGAACTTCTGAATCAGCTTCGGCGTGACTTCTTCCTTGTAGATCTTTTCCAGACGAGTCATGGCGGCGGACCTCACGCGTCAACCACTTCGCCGGACGAGCGGAACGTGCGGACCTTGCGCCCGTCGTCGAGCACCTTGAAGCCCACGCGATCACCCTTGTTGGCGGCGGCGTTGAACAGCATCACGTTGGAGACATGGATCGAGGCCTCGCGCTCGATGATGCCGCCCGGCTGGTTGGCCTGCGGGTTCGGCTTCGTGTGGCGCTTGACCAGGTTGATGTTCTGCACGAACACGCGGTCGGCCGCGACGCGCAGAACCTCGCCCCTCTGGCCCTTGTATTTGCCGGCGATCACGATGACTTGATCGCCTTTGCGAATCTTGTTCATAGGAACCTTCCAATTCGATGGAATGCGCGGTTCGCACTCCGTTCCAACGCTTGTCGCACTTCCGCAACCCCGCCCTTCGCTTTCGCTCAGGGCACCCCCTTAAATTAAGGAGGGCCGGGAGCGTTACAGCACCTCCGGCGCAAGCGACACGATCTTCATGAACCGCTCGCTGCGCAGCTCGCGCGTGACCGGTCCGAAGATGCGTGTGCCGATCGGCTCGAGCTTGTTGTTCAAGAGGACGGCCGCGTTGCCGTCGAAGCGGATCAGCGAGCCGTCCGCGCGACGCACGCCCTTGCGTGTGCGCACGACGACGGCGTCGTAGACCTCGCCCTTCTTGACCTTGCCGCGCGGAATCGCTTCGCGCACGGACACCTTGATGACGTCGCCGATCTGCGCATACCGGCGCTTCGAGCCGCCGAGCACCTTGATGCACATCAGCTCGCGGGCGCCGCTATTGTCCGCCGCGGCCAGCGTGGTCTGCATCTGGATCATGTCGCTTCTCTCCTCAGCCCACGCCTACTGTTCGCCACGCGCGACGACTTTCACGACGCGCCAGTTCTTGGTCCTGGAAAGCGGGCGTGTCTCCGCGATGCGGACGACGTCGCCTTCCCTGCACTCGCCATGCTCGTCGTGCGCGTGCACCTTGGTCGAGCGGCGCACGATCTTGCCGTACAGCGGATGCTGTACCTGGCGCTCGAGCAGGACGGTGACCGTCTTCTGCATCTTGTTGCTGACGACGCGACCTTCGATGGTGCGCTGTGGCTTCTGGGTTTCGCTCATGGTCGTTCGTCCCTACTTTTTCGCCGCGCGCAAGGTCTTCACCTGCGCGATCTCGCGGCGCACGCGCCTGAGCTGGTGCGTCTGCGCAAGCTGGCCCGCGCCCTTCTGCATGCGCAAGTTGAACTGCTCGCGGCGCAGCTCGCTGAGATGCTCGTCGAGCTCGCTCGCCGACTTCTTCTTGAGTTCGTGAAGTTCCATCACAGCACCGTCCGCGCAACGAATTGCGTCTGCACCGAAAGCTTGGCCGCTGCGAGGCGGAACGCTTCGCGAGCCTCGGCCTCGGCCACGCCTTCCATCTCGTAGAGCATGCGGCCCGGCTGCACCGGCGCCACCCAGAACTCGACATTGCCCTTGCCGTTGCCCATGCGGACCTCGATGGGCTTCTTGGAAATGGGCTTGTCGGGAAACACGCGGATCCAGAGCTTGCCGCCGCGCTTGACATAGCGCGTGATGCAGCGGCGCGCGGCCTCGATCTGGCGCGCGGTGAGATGCCCATGCGTGGTCGCCCTGAGCCCGTACTCGCCGAAGCTGACCTTGTTCGACACGTACGAGAGGCCGCGATTGCGGCTCTTCTGCACCTTGCGATACTTGGTTCGGGTTGGCTGCAACATGTCTTATGCTCCCGCCTGCTGCGGCTTGGGCGCGCGACGTGCGGGACGCTCTTCGGCGGCCTCCGCCTTCGCTTCTTGCTGCGCCGCGTGCAGGTCGAAAATCTCGCCCTTGTAGATCCACACCTTGACGCCGATGATCCCGTAGGTCGTGCGCGCCTCGGCAAAGCCGTAGTCGATGTCGGCGCGCAGCGTGTGCAGCGGCACTCGGCCTTCGCGGTACCACTCCGAGCGGGCGATCTCGGCGCCGTTCAGGCGGCCGCCGACGTTCACCTTGATGCCGAGTGCGCCCAGGCGCATCGCGTTCTGCACCGAGCGCTTCATCGCGCGGCGGAACATGATGCGGCGCTCGAGCTGCTGCGCGATCGACTCGGCGACGAGCTGCGCGTCGAGCTCGGGCTTGCGCACCTCGGTGACGTTGATGTGCGCCGGCACGCCCATCACCTGCGTCACTTCCTTGCGCAGGCGCTCGATGTCCTCGCCCTTCTTGCCGATCACGACGCCGGGACGGGCCGTGTGGATCGTCACGCGCGCGGTCTTGGCCGGGCGCTCGATCTGGATCTTCGAGATGCCGGCCTGCGCGAGCTTCTTCTTGAGCAGCTCGCGCACCTTGAGGTCGGCGCCGAGATACTCGGCGTACTCGCGCTTGTTGGCGAACCACTTCGAATTCCAGTCCTTGGCGATGCCGAGGCGGATGCCGGTGGGATGAACTTTGTGACCCATACGTATCGTCCTTACTGGCCGGCGGCGTCGCCGACGACCACGGTGATGTGGCTCGTGCGCTTCAGGATGCGCGAACCGCGGCCCTTGGCGCGTGCGTGCATGCGCTTCAAGGCCGGACCCTCGTCGACCATGATCGTCGAGACCTTCAGCTCGTCGACATCGGCGCCGAGGTTGTTCTCGGCATTGGCGACCGCCGACAGCAGCACCTTCTTGATGAGGTGCGCCGCCTTCTTGTCGCTGAACTGCAGCAGGTTCGTCGCCTGGCCGACGTTCAGGCCACGGACCTGATCGGCGACGAGGCGCGCCTTCTGCGCAGAGATGCGCGCGCCGCGGAGAATGGCTTTGGCTTCCATCGTCATCTCCTTACTTCTTCGCCTCGGCGGCCTTCTTGTCGCCCGAGTGGCCCTTGAACGTGCGCGTCACGGCGAACTCGCCGAGCTTGTGCCCGACCATGTTCTCGTTGACGAGCACCGGCACGTGCTGGCGGCCGTTATGGATCGCGAGCGTCAGGCCGACCATCTCCGGGACGATCATCGAGCGGCGCGACCAGGTCTTGATCGGACGCTTGTTGTTTGCCGCGCTCGCCGCTTCCACCTTCTTCATCAGGTGGTGGTCGACGAACGGGCCTTTCTTCAGTGAACGTGCCATGGATTTACCCTAGTTTCTGTCGCGTCAAGACGCGCCATCAGCCTCGACGATCGCGCACGATGTACTGACTGGTGCGCTTGTTCTTGCGTGTCTTGTAGCCCTTGGTCGGCATGCCCCACGGCGACACCGGATGCGGGTTGCCCTGCCCGGCGCGGCCCTCGCCGCCGCCGTGCGGATGGTCGACCGGGTTCATCGCGGCACCGCGCACCGTCGGACGCACGCCGCGCCAGCGCGAAGCGCCGGCCTTGCCGAGCTTCTCGAGATTGTGCTCGGAGTTGCCGACTTCGCCGATCGTCGCGCGGCACTCGGCTGGCACCTTGCGCATCTCGCCGGAGCGCAGGCGCAAGGTCGCATAGCCCTGCTCGCGCGCAACGAGCTGCGCCGACGCTCCAGCCGAACGCGCAAGCTGCGCGCCCTTGCCGGGCTTCATCTCGATGCAGTGCACCGTCGAGCCGATCGGGATGTTGCGTAGCGGCAGCGCGTTGCCGACCTTGATCGGCGCGTCGCGGCCCGCCATCAGCTGATCGCCGACCTTCGCACCCTTGGGGGCGATGATGTAGCGGCGCTCGCCGTCGGCGTAGCACAGCAGCGCGATGTGCGCCGTACGGTTCGGATCGTATTCGATGCGCTCGATGCGGCAGGCGATGCCTTCCTTGTCGCGCTTGAAGTCGATCACTCGATAGTGCTGGCGCGATCCGCCGCCCTTGTGGCGGGTCGTGATGCGGCCGTAATGGTTGCGCCCGCCCGTGTTCGCCTGCGGCTCGGTCAGCGGCGCGTACGGTGCGCCCTTGTGCAGCCCGGGCGTTACGACGCGCACCATCGAGCGGCGTCCTGCGGAAGTGGGTTTGACTGTGATCAATGCCATGGGTGCTTCACCTCAGGCCTTGGCCGACACGTCGATCGTGTGGCCTTCAGCAAGACGCACGTACGCCTTGCGCTTGTTGCCGCGCGAACCGGCACGGAAGCGGAACGAACGGACCTTGCCCTTCGTGTTCACCACGTTCACCGAATCGACCTTGACGCTGAACAGTTCCTCGACCGCCTTTTTGACGTCGGCCTTGGTCGCGTCCTGCGACACCTCGAAGACGTACTGGTTGTTTTCCTGCAGTCGCGCGCTCTTCTCGGAGATATGCGGCGCGCGCAGCACGCTCATGATGCGTTCGCTCTGGTTCACGACAGCCACTCCTCGACACGCTTGACCGATTCGACGGTCATGACCACATGATCGGCACCCACCAGGGACACCGGATCGAGCGCCGCGGCGTCGACCACGTGCACGTAGGGCACGTTGCGCGCGGCGAGGTACAGCGCGTCCGGCGCGTTTTCCGCGACCAGGACGACACGGCCTTCGACCTTGAGCTCGCCCAGCTTGCCGACCAGTTGCTTGGTCTTGGGCTGCTCGACGCCGAACGAGTCGACGATGGCGAGGCGGCCCTGGCGATTCAGCTCGGACAGGATCGAGGCGAAGGCGCCGCGATACATCTTGCGGTTGACCTTCTGCGCGAAGCTGCGCGGGCGCGCGGCGAAGGTGACGCCGCCGCCGACGAAGATCGGGGCGCGATAGTCGCCGTGACGCGCGCCGCCGCCCTTCTGCTTCTTGAACTTCTTGGTCGTGCCCGAGAGATCCGAACGGGACTTCTGCTGCTTGGTGCCGGCGCGGCCCGCATTGCGGTACGCGACGACGACCTGGTGCACGAGGTCCTCGCGGAACTCCTTGCCGAACACCGCGTCGGAGACGGTGACGGGCTTGGCGCCGATGACGTCGAGTTGCATTCGTCGTCTCCTTACTTCTTGGCTTTCACGGCGGGACGGATGATCACGTCGCCGCCCGCGGCGCCGGGCACCGAGCCCTTGATCGCGATCAGGTGGCGCTCGTTGTCGATCTTCACGACCTCGAGATTGAGGGCCGAGCGGCGCACGTTGCCCATGTGGCCCGCCATGCGCTTGCCGGGGAACACGCGGCCCGGCGTCTGGCGCTGGCCGATCGAGCCCGGCGCGCGATGCGACAGCGAGTTGCCGTGCGTCGCGTCGCCCATCGTGAAGTGATGGCGCTTGATCGTGCCCTGGAAGCCCTTGCCCTTCGACACGCCGGCGACGTCGACCTTCTGGCCGACCGAGAAGATCTCGTCCGCCTTGACCTCGCCGCCCACCGCGAACTTGCCGATCTCTTCCGCATCGACGCGGAACTCCCACAGCCCGCGGCCGGCTTCGACCTTCGCCTTCGCGTAGTGGCCGGCGAGCGGCTTCGTGAGCAGCGCAGCGCGCTTCGCGCCGGCGCTGACCTGCACCGCGTTGTAGCCGTCGGTTTCGACGGTCTTCACCTGCGTGACGCGGTTCGGCGTCGCCTCGATCAGCGTCACCGGAACCGAGCGGCCGTCGTCGGTGAAGACGCGGCTCATGCCGCACTTGCGGCCAACCAATCCGATACTCATGGTCGTGTCTCTCTCATATCGGGAATGGGATGATCGGGATGGACGAGCGCACCGCGCCGTTCTATCCCTTTATCTGTTCCCTATTCCCCGCTCCTCAGTGCAGCTTGATCTGGACGTCGACACCGGCCGCGAGGTCGAGCTTCATCAGCGCGTCCACGGTCTTGTCGTTCGGATCGACGATGTCCATCACACGCTTGTGCACCCGCGTCTCGTACTGGTCGCGCGCGTCCTTGTCGGCGTGCGGCGACGTCAGGATCGTGTACCGCTCGATCTTGGTCGGCAGCGGAATCGGACCGCGCACCTGGGCGCCCGTGCGCTTCGCCGTCTCGACGATCTCGCTTGCGGAACGGTCGATCAGCCGATGATCGAACGCCTTCAAACGAATTCTGATTTTCTGGTCCGCCATTGCCGTTTCCTCAAAGAGCGTTGTTGCTGGTTGCTGGCACAACGCTTTCGCGGTGCGCCGTAGAAAGAGCTGGGATTCGAGATTGAGGATTCGGGATTGGCCAAAGCCGCTCTTGCGAATCCCGAATCCGTCTCCCGAATCCCGGCCTTACTCAATGATCTTCGCGACCACGCCGGCGCCGACCGTGCGGCCGCCCTCGCGGATCGCGAACCGAAGGCCCTCTTCCATCGCGATCGGCGCGATCAGGCTCACCACCATTTTGATGTTGTCGCCCGGCATCACCATCTCGACGCCCTCCGGCAGCTCCACCGCCCCCGTCACGTCCGTCGTCCGGAAGTAGAAC
>Ga0182749_1000125_pt1 | contig 90648 bp, 76 predicted proteins | sample eDN3rd37CKraftMG_FD_128875 | JGI IMG/M metagenome (GOLD analysis project Ga0182749, IMG submission 128875) | Enriched Miracle-Growth compost microbial communities from Emeryville, California, USA - eDNA 3rd pass 37_C Kraft MG (version 2) (version 2) ...
ACGCTGTCGTCGCTCGAGAAGAAGCACGGTTTCGTCGAAGCCTCGGACAAGGCCTCGCGTTTCTTCCGCGCGGGGCGGATGAACCAGTGGCGCGAGGCGATGAGCCGCGAGCAGATCCAGTGCATCGTCGATGCGCATCGCGAACAGATGGCGCGGTTCGGCTACGTGCCGGCGGGCTATTGATTCCTGTCGCCGGAATGGCGACGCGCTGATGTGCCGGGACGAAGCAGCGAGCTACGCGGAGCGGTTCCTCGCCCGCATCACGCGCTGCTTCTCGCAGTTCCAGTCGCGCTCACGCTCGGTGTCGCGCTTGTCGTGCTCCTGCTTGCCGCGGGCGAGGCCGAGGTCCACCTTGACGCGGTTGTTCTTCCAGTACAACGCCAGCGGGATCAGCGTGTAGCCCTTGCGCTCGATCGCGCCGACGAGCTTGTCGATTTCGGTGCGCTTGAGCAGCAGCTTGCGCGTGCGGCGATCCTCGGGCACGACGTGCGTCGATGCCGAGATCAGCGGCACGATGGAGGCGCCGAAGAGGTAGATCTCGCCGGCCTTGACGATCGCGTACGCATCGCCGAGGTTGGCGCGCCCGGCGCGAAGGCTCTTGACTTCCCAGCCTTCGAGCGCGATTCCGGCTTCATAATGCTCGTCGATGTGATACTCGTGCCGCGCACGCTTGTTCAGCGCGATCGTCCCGCCGCCGTTGCTCTTTTCTCGGGCTTTTGCTTTCGCCATGTCCGTTACAATCGTTCCGTCATTTACGTGACGGGAATGCACGCAGATCCGTGATCCACATCCGCCGCCACGCGCTGGTCCGCCATTCGCCCGAGGAGATGTTCGATCTCGTCAACGACGTCGAAGCATACCCGACGCTGTTTCCGTGGTGCGCGGCGGCCAGGGTTCTCGCCCGCGAGAGCGATTCGGTGCAGATCGTGCGGCTCGATCTGCGCTTCGCCGGATTCACGCAGTCCTTCACGACGCGCAACACGGGCGAGCGGCCTCGGCGCCTGCGCATGCACCTCGTCGACGGCCCGCTGAAAAGTCTCGATGGCGAATTCACGTTCACCGCGCTCGGTGCGCTGTCGCCCGAATCGTCGCTGGGGTCCGGACAGGTGGAGCTTCCACCTGCCGGGCGCAACGACGATGGAACGTCCGCTGCAAAGCCGTCGGGGGGCTGCAAGATCGCACTCGCGCTCGATTTCGAGTACGCGGGCCGGCTCATCGGTCCTGCGCTCAAGCTCGGCTTCCAGGGACTCGCCAACCGCATGGTCGACGACTTCTCGCGGGCAGCCGCGAAACGCCATGGCTGAGACGATCGAAGTCGAGGTCGCCTACGCGGAGCCGGCGCGGCAGTTCCTGCGCCGGATCACGCTGCCCAACGGAGCCACCGTTGCCGATGCGATCGCGGCCTCGGGTCTCGCAGCCGAATTCGCCATCGACGTGTCAGGTCTCCCCGCGGGTATCTGGTCGAAACCGGTGAGCCGCGACGCCCGGCTCGCGAACGGCGATCGCGTGGAGCTGTACCGCCCGCTCGCCACCGATCCCAAGGAGGCGCGGCGACGCCGCGCGACGCGTCAGCCCTGACCCTGCCGCCGCCGCTTTTCCTTTTCCTCGTCGGGCCGCTTCTCGTCGGGATACTGGCGCTTGTACTTGCTGGCGTCCTTGATCAACTGGGCCGGGTCCTCGGGGAAATAGTCGCCGTCGATCTTGACCAGCGCGTCGTTCTCGAAATACAGCGTGAGGTCCTTCGATTCCATCTTGTTGCGGCCGCGGCGGATCGTCGAGACATAGTCCCAGCGGTCCTGATCGAACGGGCTGACCACCGAGGGCGAGCCCATCACCAGCAGCACCTGGCGCTTGCTCATGCCGGGCTTGAGCGAATCGACCGTCGCCTTGTCGAACAGATTGCCCTGCTGCACGTCCACCTTGTAGACGAGGCCGCAGCCGGCCAGCGGAACGGAGACGAGGAGGGCGAGCCAGCGGAGACGCATGCGTCGGGAACCGGAAGTCCGTGAAGGCACGGATGATACACTAGGCGTCTGAATGCAAAGCCGAGTGCGGCAGACGGAGCAGCCATGGAATCAACCGATCTGCGCAAGGCGGGCCTCAAGGTCACGCATCCGCGCATGCGCATCCTGGAGATCCTCGATACGCACGACGGCAAGCACATGACGGCCGAGGACATCTATCGCCGCCTCCTCGACCACCACGACGACATCGGGCTCGCCACGGTCTACCGCGTGCTGACCCAGTTCGAGGCCGCCGGCATCGTCCTCAAGCACAATTTCGAAGGCGGCCAGGCCGTCTACGAGCTCGATCGGGGCAAGCACCACGACCACATGGTCGACATCGAGAGCGGCAAGGTCATCGAGTTCTCGAGCGAGGAGATCGAGCGGCTCCAGCGCGAGATCGCGGAACGGCACGGCTACACGATCGAGGATCACAGCCTCGTGCTGTACGTGCGGCCGAAGCGGAGGCGATAAGCCGCCATCCGCGGAGCCGATTGCCTGCCCGGGCCCGTCCGAGGCAGAGAAACCGCCGAAAGATCAGGGCGCGATCCGCGCGGGCTAGGGAACCGCCGGGGCGGTGGCCTCGTTGCACCGGACCGGCTTGCCGTCGACGGTAACGGCGCGCGCTTCGGTTCGCGCCCCATCGCGGATGATCTCGACGAGCGATCCGTTCGCGCATTGCGTATGGCCGCTCGCCGCGTCGGCGGGTCGCGCGGGCGCGGCTGCGCGCGTGAGCGCATCGCCCTTCTGCTGGTATTCGCTGATGCGCGCCCTGCGCTCGGCTTCCGGAATGTTCACGGCCTGCGGCGTCTCGAAGAGATCGGGCCGGATCTGCCTGAAGCGGTGATAGCCGAATGCGGCCGCGCCGACGCTCGACATCGCGACGACGGTCCAGAAGACCTTTTCGCCGAGTGTCGTCTTCACGCCGCCTCTTCCGCCGGCGTTTCAGCCATCGCGCGCAAGGCGGGGTTGTCCCAGCCCGGCCTCGGCCGGAACCGCTCGCCGTGGCGTTCGGCCAGCGTCTCGAGCCTGGCCTTCAGCGTGTCCGCGCCGGTGTCGCGAATGTACTGGATGGGGCCCCCGCGGAACGGAGCGAAGCCGGTGCCGAAGATCACGCCGGCGTCGAGCAGGTCGGCATCGTCGACCACGCGGTCGTTCAGGCATGCGACCGCCTCGTTGAGCATGGGCAGGATCAGCCGGTCCTCGAGATCGTCCGGCGCGACATATTTCGGATCGACCTCGGGTTTCTTGGGCTTCCCGTTCTCCCACGTGTACAAGCCTTGTCCGTCCTTCTTGCCGCGTTTGCCGCTCTTGGCGAGCTCGTCGAGTTCCTTCGGTATGTCGAGGCCGAGGAACGGGCCGAGCTCCCGGCCGACCGAAGCCGCGACGTCGAGCCCGACCGTGTCGGCGAGCTCGATGGGACCCATCGGCATCCCGAATTTTTTCGCGGCCCTGTCGATCACCGGGCCCGGCACGCCTTCCTGCCAGAGCCGCATCGCTTCGAGGAGGTAAGGCATCAGGATGCGGTTGACGAGAAATCCCGGCGTGCCCTTCACCGGCACTGGCAGCTTGTCGATCGACTTGCAGAACGCGAGTGCGCGCTTCTCGTTCGCCGCGTCAAGCGCGTCGTGGCGCACGATTTCGACCAGCGGCATCAGCGCGACCGGATTGAAATAGTGCAGGCCCAGGAATCGCTGCGGCTTCGCGACGGCCTTGCGCAGCTCGGCGAGCGGAATGCTGGAAGTGTTCGTCGTGAGCAGCGCGTCGGGCTTCAACGCGGGCTCGGTCTTGCGGTAGAGATCCTGCTTGGCTTCGAGATTCTCGAAGATCGCTTCGATGACGAGATCGGCGGTCGCGATGCCGCTGCCTTCGACGTCGGCATGCAGACGTGCCAGTGCGGGCTCGATGCGCTCCGGCGTCTTGAGTCGCTTGGCGAAGAGATCGCGTGCGCGGTCGAGCGCCGGCGCGACGTATTTCATTTCCCGATCCTGCAGTGTCACATCGAAGCCGCGCAACGCGCACCACGCGGCGATGTCGCCGCCCATGACGCCGGCGCCGATCACGTGCACGCGGTGGATGCCGTGGTCGGCCTTGCCGCCCAGGCCCTTGAGCCGCTCCTGCAGGAAGAAGACGCGGACGAGATTCCGGCAGGTCGGCGTCGCGGCCAGCCTGGCGATCGAGCGCGCTTCGAGCCGGAGCCGCTGCGCGATGCCCGATCCGCCGCGGCGCCACACTTCGATCAGCGCGAACAGCGCCGGATACTGGTCGGGGCGCGCCTTGGCAGACGTCTGCTTGCGGATGATCGGCGCGAGAACCTGCCGCACGGGCCAGAGGTTTGTCGCCCAGGCGGTGGCTCGCTGCATCGCCGGCCGCTTGCGCGGCTGACGGATCAGATCCTTCGCCGTCTCGACGATCAGCTCGGGCGAGGCGAGCGCATCGACCAGGCCCAGCGATTTCGCGTTCTCTGCGGATGCGGCGCGGCCGGTCAGCATCAGCTCGAGCGCGGCCGGCGCGCCGATCAGGCGCGGCAGCCGGGCCGTGCCGCCCCAGCCCGGATGGATGCCGAGCTTCACTTCGGGCAGGGCGATCCGCGTCGAGGGATCGCGCGAGGCGACTCGGTAGCGGCAGGCGAGCGCGAGCTCGGTGCCGCCGCCCATGCAGTGGCCGTGAATCGCCGCCGCAGTCGGGCATGGCAGGCGCGCGAGCTGCTGGAACACGCGCTGGCCATGCTCGATGTTGTCGAGCACGGTGTCCGCCTTCTCGTATTCGGCGAACTCGTTTAGATCGGCGCCGACCACGAAACCGGCGCTCTTGCCCGAGCGGATGACGACGCCGCGCGGCGGCTCGAACGAGAGCCGCTCGACGATTTCGGCGAGCTCGTCCAGCACGGCCCGCGATAGCGCGTTGACCGCGAGATCGGCACGGTCGAGCGTCAGCGTGAGGATGCCGTCGGAGTCGCGCTCGGAGCGCCAGTGGCGAAAACGCAGCCCCTCGAACATGGTCGGTTCCCGGGGAAAAGGACGATTATGATCCCGGCAAGGCGCGCGCCGGGTCAATGCGACGGTTCTGCGTTGAAAACTAAGGTATTTCGCCCGAAAAATCCGTTAACATGCCGGAGCGGATCAGCCGTGGCCGCATCGTGGTCGTATCGCACTCCGCAGGACCGGGAAGACGCCGTGGCCGACAAAGCCGCCGAATTGCTGGTGACGCAGAAGCTGCTCGAGCAGATCCTGAAGGCGCCCGGCAATCTGATCGCGCTCGAGACGGCGCACGTCGACGATGCGCTGGTCCAGTTCCGCACGCTGGCGATGCGCACCGGCACCTCGATGTATCTCTGGGACCCCGAGGGCGGTATTTCCTCGCTGCGCGAAAGCGGCCTGCGGGTGCCGGGCTCCAAACGGATCACCGACGCGCTGCGCTACGTGCTGCAGAGCATGCACTTCGGCATCTATCTCTTCACCGGCTTCGAGGATCACCTGAAGCCGCCCGATACGGTCCTGCTGCGCCGGATTTCACGTATCCACACCGGCAACGAGCGCAAGATCGTCTTCCTCGGCCCCAATCTCCCCGTTCCGGAGGAGATCGAAGGATCGCTCCAGCGTCTCAACCCGGACAGCGAGGTGCGCACGCCGCCCCGCCTGCGCGACGGCCGCTGGGTATCCTGAGATGACGCAGAACGAAGGCCGCGGCTCCGTCCTCATCGTCGCCACCGACCGCGACGATCGACGCGTGCTGTTCGACGCGCTCGACGCGCAGGAATTCGATGCGATCTACACGGCCAAGGACGTCGCGCAAGCGCGCGCGTTTCTCGAACAGGACCCGCAGATCGATCTCGTGCTGCTCGAGTTCCTCGACGACGCACGCGGCGCGCTCGCCTTCTGCAGCGAGCTGCGCCAGTACCATCCCGGGGCGCCGGTGCCGGTCATCGGCATCCTGTCCGGCAGCAAGGCACGCAATCAAAGCTACTGGGACCGCATGCCGCCCGGCGTGGTCGAGTGGATCACGAGCCCGGTGCACGCCGGCGAGGCGATGGCGCGCATCAACGCCGTGCTCGCGGTGCGCAGCGAGCCCACGCGCGCGCCAGCGGTGCCGACTGCAGGCGGGGACCGCTACCACTTCGCGTTCGACGGCAGTCTCGACGAGCTCGCCGTGGTCGATCCCAAGAGCGGGCGCATCCTCGAAGTCAACGCGACCTTCGTGCAGCGCTCGGGCTTCGCCCGCGCGCAGGTGCTCGGCGCGCGCATCGAGAGCTTCGACGCGGCGCTGTCGCCGGACCAGCGCGCGGAGCTGAACCTCAGGCTGGGCCGGGAAGGCAGCGTGCGCGCCCGCGCGCAGAAGCCGCGCGCGGACGGCACCACGTATCCGATCGACCTGCACGTGCGGCTCGCGGTGCAGGACGGGCGGCTGGTGCACTTCTACACTTTCCGCGAAGTCGGCGAGCTTGGGCGCTATCAGCACGTGCTGAGCCTGCTGGCGCGGCTCACCCAGGCCGGCGGCGGCGACGAGGGCGCGAGCGCGATCGTGCGTGCCGTAGTCGACTGGCTCGCTCTCGACTTCGCGCTGCTCGTGCAGGCGCGGCCCGAGCAGGCCGGCGAGACGCAGACGCTGGCGATCCATCATCGCTTCGCCCCCGCGGCCGACACGCCCGATCCCGTGCAGCAGGCGAGCGTCAAGCAGGTGCTCGGCGGCAAGGAAGTCGTGCAGGTTTCCGACGCGTGGAAGAACCTGACCGAGGACGCGTTCGTGCGCGAGCGGCGCTTCGAAAGCCTGATCGGCCTGCCGCTGATGGACGAGCGGCGCGTCTGCCTCGGCGCGCTCGTGGTCGGCCGCCGTGATCCGCTGACAGGCAACGCCGCCGTGCTGGACGGCCTGCGCGTGATCGCGCACCGGCTCGCGCTCGATCTCGAGCTGCGCCGCGTGCGCGACCAGGGCCGGGCACGCGGCCTGCAGGATGCGCTGACGGGCCTGCCGAACCGGCTGCTCTTCAACGACCGCCTCGAATCGACGATCCAGGAAGCGCACCGCACGGGCGAGATGTTTGCCGTGGTGTTCGTCGATCTCGACCGCTTCAAGAACATCAACGATTCGCTCGGCCACGCGGTCGGCGACCAGGTATTGATCGCGGTGTCGAAGCGCCTTCGCGCAAGCGTGCGCGCTTCGGACACGGTCGCCCGCTATGCGGGTGACGAGTTCACGATGATCCTGCGACACATCGTGCAGCGCGACGACGTCATGCGCATCGCGGACAAGGTCGTGCGCGTCATGGAGGCGCCGCTGACGCTGGCAGGCGGGCTCGAGCTGCACATCACGGCCTCGCTCGGTCTCAGCTTCTACCCGGACGATGCGACGAACGCCGAGCGTTTGCTCAAGCACGCCGACGTCGCGATGTACACCGCGAAAGGCATGGGCCGCAACAATTACCAGGCCTACGTCGCGGTGCCCGAGGAATCGCACCAGCAGCGCCTCGCGCTCGAGGCGAAGCTGCGCCAGGCGGAAAAGAACGGCGAGCTGCGCGTGCACTACCAGCCGCAGGTGGACGCGCGCACCGAGGACATCGTCGGCATGGAGGCGCTGATCCGCTGGGAGCATCCCGAGCTCGGCATGATCAGCCCGGGCTTCTTCATTCCGCTGGCCGAGGAAAGCGGGCTCATCGTGCCGATCGGCGAGTGGGTGCTGCGCGCGGCCTGCGCCGACGCGCGGCGCTGGCAGACGCGGTTCCACCTGCCGCTCAGGATCAGCGTCAACCTTTCGCCGCTGCAGCTGCGCCAGCCGAACCTGGTGCAGCTCGTCGCCGGCGTGCTCGAGGAGACCGGCGTCGATCCGCACCTGCTCGATCTCGAAGTGACGGAGTCGATCAGCGTCAAATCGATCCCGAACCTGCTCGAGACGCTGCAGGCGCTGCGCGACCTCGGCTGCCAGATCTCGATCGACGATTTCGGCACCGGCCAATCCTCGCTGGACTACATCAAGCGGTTCCCGGCCGACCGCATCAAGATCGACCAGGCGTTCGTGCGCAACATCGGCGTGGATCCGGACGACGAGGCGATTGTGCAGGCGACGATCTCGATGGCGCACAACCTGAACCGCGCCGTCGTTGCCGAGGGCGTGGAGATCGAGGAGCATCTCGAATTCCTGCGCGAGCAGGGCTGCGAGGTGCTGCAGGGTTACTTGTTCTGCCGGCCGCTGCCGGCGGCGAGCTTCGAGAATCTCCTGGCGGAGCGCGAGCGGCTGTTCAAGAATCTCGCAACGCCCTCGCGCGCTTGACGCGGGCGCACGGATGCCCAACATCGTCAACCGGACAGTCAGCGCAGGGTGCAGGACGGATGGGTTTTCATCGCACGGATCCGGTGGTGGTGCCGTTCGCGGCGATCCGCGGCACGCACGAGCCGGCCGGCTCCGTCCGGACCGGGCCGGAAACTAATTCCGCCGAACGCGGTCTAGCGAGCGACGCCGGGCCGGATCGGCATCAAGGGAGAACGGCCCGGATGGGCGAAAACGACGTCGACCAGGCGCTGGTCCTGCGTGTCCAGAAGGGCGACAGGCAGGCCTTCGATCTCCTGGTCCGCAAGTACCAGCACAAGCTGGTCAGCGTCGTCGGACGCTACATCAGCGACTGGAGCGAGTGCCAGGACGTCGCCCAGGAAGCGTTCATCCGCGCGTTCCGCGCCATCGGCGCGTTCCGCGGCGACAGCCAGTTCTACACCTGGATCTACAAGATCGCGATCAATACCGCCAAGAACTACCTGGTCTCGCAGGGCCGGCGCCCGCCGACCGACGATGTCGCGGTCGAGGACGCGGTGCTGTTCGAGGGCTCCTCGCGCCTGCGTGAATCGGCCACGCCCGAACGCGAACTTCTTCGCCAGGAAATTGAACGAACCGTGTTCGCCACGGTCGAAGCCTTGCCCGAGGAGCTGCGCAGAGCCATCACCCTGCGCGAGGTCGACGGGCTGAGCTACGAGGAGATCGCCGAAGTCATGAACTGCCCCATCGGAACGGTCAGGTCGCGCATCTTCCGCGCGCGCGAGGCGATCGACGAGACATTGCGGCCGCTGCTGTCGGAACAGGAGTAGGAGCACCATGAGCCACCACATCGAGGAGCAGCTGTCCGCCTTCATGGACGGTGAGCTCGGGCGCGACGAGGCGCGCTTCCTGCTGCGCCGCGTGCAGACCGACGCGGAGCTGGCCGGGCGCTGGTCGCGCTACCACATCGCGCGCCAGGCGCTGCGCCGGGAGAACATCGTCGTGTTGCGCAAGGATTTCTCGAGCGCGCTGATGGCGCGGCTCGATGCCGAAGCGGCGCCCAGGACGAGCGGCCACGCCTGGCTGCGCTGGGGCTCGGGCGGCGCGATCGCCGCCGCCGTCGCGGTCGCTGCGCTGATCGTGACCAAGCCCGCGGACGAACCGGAGCGCGCGCCGGCTGCCGTGGCCGCGAATGCGCCGCGTGCGACCCAGGCCGCGCCCGCCCAGGTCGTGTCCACCAGTCCCATGGTGCCGGCACCGCTGCCGCTCGTGCCGAACTCCCCGATCCAGACAGCGGCCGCGAGCTTCGGAACCGATCTCGCCGAGCCGGTCTCGTTCGATCCGCGGCTGCAGTCCTACGTGATCCGTCATTACCAGGCGACCGGTGCGGCAGGGCAGCCGGATTTCGTGCCGTACATCCTGCTTGCGCAGCCCGTGCAGACGCTGGAGCCGCGCCAGGCGGAGAACCGCTGAAACACGATGCGGACACCGGGTAGCGTCCGTTCAATCGCGTTTTGCGCGATCGCGCTGTCCGCAAGCCTCGCTGCACACGCCGAGGACGCTGCTCCGCAGCTCTTGCTCCAGCGCATGAGCGTGTCGCTGCGCAATGTCGATTTCCAGGGCTCGTTCATCTACCAGCACGACGGGCGCACGGACGCCTTGCGCATCTTCCATCAGGGCGGTGCGGACGAGCGCGAGAGGCTGATCAGCCTCAACGGCGCGCGCGGCGAGATCATCCGCAGCGGACAGACGATCACCTGCGTCCAGCCGGGCGTGGCGCCGACCCTGTTCGCCAATCGGGCCGAAATGAGGCTGCTGCCGCTGGTCCCGAACGTGCGCGAGCTCGGCGCGCAGTACGCACTCACCGTCGTCGGCGACGATCGCGTCGCGGGATACGACGCGCGCGTCGTCGACATCTCGCCGCGTGACCCATGGCGTTACGGCTATCGGCTCTGGCTCGAGCGCGACAACCAGCTGCTGCTGCGCTCGGCCGTGCTCGACGCGGCGCGGCGGCCGCTGGAGCAGTTCATGTTCGTCGCACTGGACGTCGGCACGCGGCCGAGCGATACCGATCTCCTGCCATCGAGCGACGTCGGCAGCGCCGTCGCGCCGGCCGACGAGGTGGCCGTTGCCACGCGTCCGCTCTGGACGGTCACCGACGCGCCGGCCGGCTTCCGGCTCGTGCGCACGCAGAAGCCGTCCGGCAGCGCATCCGGCGCGGAGCATCTGGTCTACACCGACGGCGTCGCCAGCGTCTCGGTCTACATCGAGCCGCACGCCGATTCGGCGCCGGTCGCCGCCGAATCGACCATCGTGCGCGGCGTGCTCAGCATCCATTCGCGCGATGCCGGCGGTGTGCGCGTCACGGTGCTCGGCGACGTGCCACCGGCCACGGTACAGGCCATGGCGCGCGGCGTGCGGGCGGAAGGCAAACGTTGACTGAAATCCGGCTCGAAACCGCCACCGGACGTCGCACCGACCTGGAACTTTGCACCGGCGACCCCATCCAATCGGCTGCGCCATGCGAGCTCGCGGCGAGCGGTTTCGCCGGATGCGCCCGACGGGTGACCGGTCGCTGCCGGACGCTTCCTCCGGTTCGAACGACAAACTAGAGAAAACGACGAGGTACACATCATGCTGAAAGCGAGTAGAGGGATGGCGTCCCGCTGGCTCATCGGTCCGTTGTTGCTGATGCTGCTCACGGCCAGCGCAGCGGCGGCGGATCTGCCCGATTTCACCGAGCTGGTCGAGAAGTACGGTCCCGCCGTGGTCAACGTCCAGGCGACCGGCAATCCGGACAACCTGTCCGACGAAGCCGACCAGGACATTCCGGAAATCTTCCGGCGCTTCTTCGGTCCCGGCATGCCGATCCCGCATCCGCGCGGCGGCCAGCGCGTCTCGATGGGCTCGGGCTTCATCATCTCGGCCGACGGCTACGTGCTCACCAACAACCACGTGGTCGAAGGCGCGGACCAGATCACCGTGAACCTTTCGGATCGGCGCGAGCTCGACGCAAAAGTCGTCGGCACCGACGCGCAGTACGACATCGCGCTGCTGAAGTTGAATGCGAACAACCTGCCGGTGGTCAGCATCGGCGACTCGAAGAGTCTCAAGGCGGGGCAGTGGGTCGTCGCAATCGGCTCGCCGTTCGGCTTCGATCATTCCGTCACCGCCGGCATCGTCAGCGCGGTCGGCCGCCAGTTCGGCGGCGCCGACCAGCAATACGTGCCCTTCATCCAGACCGACGTGCCGATCAACCGCGGCAACTCGGGCGGGCCGCTGTTCAATCTCGACGGCCAGGTCGTCGGCATCAACTCGCAGATCTTCTCGAACACCGGCGGCTTCATGGGCGTGTCGTTCGCGATTCCGATCGACATCGCGATGAACGCCGTCGAGCAGATCAAGACGACCGGCCACGTCAGCCGCGGCATGATCGGCGTGACGATCCAGAACGTCGATCGCGAGAACGCCAAAGCGCTCGGCCTTGCACGGATCGGCGGCGCGCTGGTCAACAAGGTCACTCCGGGATCGAGCGCGGACAAGGCCGGCGTGCAGGTCGGTGACGTGATTCTGTCGTTCGCCGGCCGCGAGGTACGCACGTCGGCGGACCTGCCGCCACTGGTCGGCGCGACCAGGCCCGGCACGAAGGTCGACATCGTCATCTACCGCGACGGCAAGAACCTGACTCTGCCGATCACCGTGGGCGAGCTTCCGGTCGACAAGTCGACCGTGGCCAGCATCGGCGGCAGCCAGTCGACCGCGCCGTCGAATCCGCTCGGCATCGTCGTCGACGACATCACCGCCGACCAGCGCAAGGAACTCGGCCTCGACACGCAGGACGGTGTCGTCGTCACGCGGGTCAGCGGCGCCGCCGCGCGCCGCGCGGCGCTCGCGCCCGGCGATGTCATCCTCATGGTGGGCCGCAAGCCGATCAAGTCGGTGAGCGACTTCAACGCGGCCGTCAAGGACGTCAAGCCCGGCGATTCCGTCATGCTGCTCGTTCGGCGCGAGGACGTCACAAGTTTCATCGCGGTGCCGGTGCCGAAGAAGGGCTGAGGCGGATTCCCGGACGCCGGCAGATCCGGCTTGGGCCGCGAAAGGAAGGGCGTTCGCCGCGAGGCGGGCGCCCTTCGTCTCTACGAAGGCAGGCCTGGACGGTAGCGGTGCGAAGCCCGCCGCACCGACCGGATGCCGGCGGCGGTCAGCGGGGAGGCCTGGCCGCGTACCGCACGGCGCCGGGGAGTTTCTGCGATAATTCCGCTCTTATGTCCGACGCAGCCATCCGGCCGCCTTCGCATCGATGCAGCACATCCGCAACTTCTCGATCATCGCGCACGTCGACCACGGCAAGTCCACGCTGGCCGATCGCATCATCCAGCTCTGCGGCGGCCTGACCGAGCGCGAGATGGAAGCGCAGGTGCTCGACAACAACCCGATCGAGCGCGAGCGCGGCATCACGATCAAGGCGCAGTCGGTGTCGCTGCCGTACAAGGCGAAGGACGGGCAGGTCTACCAGCTCAACTTCATCGACACACCGGGGCACGTCGACTTCAGTTATGAAGTCAGCCGCTCGCTGGCGGCGTGCGAGGGCGCGCTGCTCGTCGTCGACGCGGCACAAGGCGTCGAGGCGCAGTCGGTTGCGAACTGCTACACCGCGGTCGAGATGGGGCTCGAGGTCGTGCCGGTGCTGAACAAGATCGACCTCCCGACCGCCGACATCGAGAAGTCGAAGAAGGAGATCGAGGCAGTCATCGGCATCCACGCCGATGACGCGATCGCGATCAGCGCGAAAACCGGCCAGAATGTCGAAGCCGTGCTTGAGGCGATCGTCGCGCGCATTCCGCCGCCGAAACCGCGAGACACCGACAAGCTGCAGGCGCTGATCATCGATTCGTGGTTCGACAACTATCTTGGCGTCGTCTCGCTCGTGCGCGTCATGCAGGGCGAGATCAAGCCGCGCGACAAGCTGCTGGTGATGTCGACAGGCCGCACGCACGAGGTGGATCAGGTCGGCGTGTTCACGCCCAAGCGTGCGCTGCGTGAAAAGCTGGGCGCGGGCGAGGTGGGCTGGGTCACCGCGTCGATCAAGGACGTGCACGGCGCGCCGGTCGGCGACACGCTGACCCAGTCGCGCGATCCCGCGCAGCACCCGCTGCCGGGCTTTCAGAAGATGCAGCCGCGCGTGTTCGCCGGGCTGTTCCCGGTCGTCGCCGACGACTATCCGGCGCTGCGCGAGGCGCTCGACAAGCTGAAGCTCAACGATGCGGCGCTCTATTTCGAGCCGGAGACGTCCGAGGCGATGGGCTTCGGCTTCCGCTGCGGCTTCCTCGGTCTCCTGCACATGGACATCGTGCAGGAGCGGCTCGAGCGCGAGTACGACCTGAACCTCATCACGACGGCGCCGACCGTCGTCTACGAAGTGCTCCTGACCGACGGCAGCGTGCTCTCGCTCGACAATCCGGCCAAGCTGCCGCCGGCGCAGAACGTCGAGGAGATACGCGAGCCGATCATCGTCGCGAACATCCTGACGCCGCCGGACTACGTCGGCAACGTGATCACGCTGTGCGAGGAAAAGCGCGGCGTGCAGCGCTCGATACACTACCTCGCGACGCAGGTGCAGATCAGCTACGAACTGCCGCTCGCCGAAGTCGTGCTGGATTTCTTCGACAGGCTGAAGTCGGTGTCGCGCGGCTACGCCTCGATGGACTACCACTTCGAGCGCTTCGAAGCCGGCCCGTTCGTGCGCGTCGACGTGCTGATCAACGGCGAGCGCGTCGACGCCTTGAGCCTGATCGTGCACCGCACGGCCGCCGACCGCCGCGGCCGCGATCTCGTCGAGAAGATGAAGGAGCTGATCCCGCGCCAGCAGTTCGACGTCGCGATCCAGGCCGCGATCGGCGCGCAGATCATCGCTCGCTCGACGGTGAAGGCGCTGCGCAAGAACGTGCTGGCCAAGTGCTATGGCGGCGACGTCACGCGCAAACGTAAACTTCTTGAGAAGCAGAAGGAAGGCAAGAAGCGCATGAAGCAGGTCGGCCGGGTCGAGATTCCGCAGGAGGCGTTTCTGGCCGTGCTCCAGGTCGATGGCAAATAGGCGGGCTTCGCCGGCCCCGAACCAAAGGAACGATGATGGATTTCGATTTCGCTCTGCTGCTGGTCGTCCTCACCGGTGTCTCCGGCCTGCTCTGGCTGGCCGATCGCCTGCTCCTGGCGCCGTCGCGCCGCCGGCGTTCCGCAGCGCTCGCCACGATGACCTCGCTGCCCGCCGCCGAGCGCAAGACGCGCGCCGAAGAGGCGCTTCGCGAGCCGGTCGTCATCGAGTACGCGCGTTCGTTCTTCCCGGTGCTGCTCCTGATCCTGCTGTTCCGCTCGTTCCTCGCCGAGCCGTTCAAGATCCCGTCGGGGTCGATGATGCCGACGCTGCTGATCGGCGATTTCATCCTGGTCAACAAGTTCGCCTACGGCCTGCGTCTGCCGGTGCTGAACACCAAGGTCATCCCGATCGGCGAGCCCAAGCGCGGCGACGTGTTCGTGTTCCGCTATCCCGGCTACACCTGCGAGCGCGACGGCAAGGAAGTGCGCAGCGGCCGGCCGTGCGAGTACCCGATCGAGCCGGTGCCGCGGGAGGACTACATCAAAAGGGTGATCGGCCTGCCGGGCGACGAGATCACCTATCGCAACAAGACGCTCTACGTGAACGGCAAGGAGGTCCCGGAGAGTTATCTCGGCCCCTACGTCGGGCCGACCGAGCCGACCAGCCGCATGGACGGCGCGCAGGTCAAGCTGGAGCAGCTCGACGGGGTCGATCACCGCACCATCGAGATTCCGCGGGCGCAGGTCGGCCACGAAGGAACGTGGAAAGTGCCGGATGGTTACTACTTCGCGATGGGCGACAACCGCGATAATAGCCTCGACAGCCGGTTCTGGGGGTTCGTGCCGGAGGCCAACCTGGTCGGAAGGGCGATGATCATCTGGATGAACTGGAGTGATCTCGGCCGCATCGGCACCGTGATCAAATAGGACGCGCAGACCGGGCCGGGCATCGGCATCGCCACAGGACACTCCTTCGCGCGCCGCGGCAGGACGCAGGGCTCGCGAGCCTCTCAACAGGGGAGACGCACATGCAGCGCAATATCCGGGGTATCACCCTGATCGGATTTCTGGTCCTGCTCTGTGTCGCGGGCTTCTTCGCCTATCTCGCGATGCGCCTGGTGCCGGTGTACGTCGAGTACTTCGGCGTCGTCAAGGCGATGGAGATGGTGAAGAACGAGCCCGGCGCGGCGCAGCGCTCGGTCGAGGAGATCCGCCGCGACCTCAGCCTCAAGTTCGACACACAGTACGTCGACGACGCCACCGTGCCGCCGCAGGCGATCCAGCTCCGCCGCGAGGGCGGCGGTGCGACGCTTCGCATCGCCTACGAAAAGCGCGTACCCTTCATGTACAACATCGACCTCGTCGCGACGTTCGACAAATCCGTCAATCTGCGCAATGCCGGTGGCGAATAGCGCGTCCGCAGCGCTCGGCCATACATTCCACGATCCCGCGCTGCTTGCGCAGGCGCTGACGCACCGCAGCGCCGGGCACCACAACAACGAGCGGCTGGAGTTCCTCGGCGACGCGCTGGTCAATGCGATCGTCGCCGAGCTGATCTTCGAGCAGCATCCGCGTGCCGACGAGGGCGAGATGACGCGCCTGCGCGCCGCACTGGTCAACGGCACCGCGCTCGCGGCGATCGCACGCGATGCCGAGATCGGCGACCTCCTGCGTCTCGGCCCGGGCGAGCTCAAGAGCGGCGGCTTCCGCCGCGACTCGATTCTCGCCGACGCCTTGGAAGCCATCATCGCCGCCATCTATCTCGACGCCGGCTGGGCCACCTGCCGCACGATCGTGCGCGGCCTCTTCGCCGGCCGCAGCGCGATCGAAGGCGTCGCGCCCAAGGACGCCAAGACACGCCTGCAGGAACGCCTGCAGGCCAACGCGCTGCCGCTGCCGGTCTACGAGCTCGTCGCAAGCCACGGCGACGATCACGCCAAGACGTTCGACGTCGAGGTCCGTGTCGACGCGCTCGGCGTCCGCGCGCTTGGTACGGGGTCCACGCGGCGCGGCGCCGAGCAGGCCGCTGCCGAGCGCGCGCTCGTCGCCGTCGAGGCCGGCTTGCGCCATGAGTGATCCTGCGCCGGTCGCGCACCGCTTCGGTCACGTCGCGCTGGTCGGACGGCCGAACGTCGGCAAGTCGACGTTGCTCAACACGCTGGTCGGCGCACGGCTCAGCATCGTGACGCCAAAGCCGCAGACCACGCGACATCGCATTCTCGGCATCGCCACGCGCCCGGACGCGCAGATCGCCTTTCTCGACACGCCCGGCCTGCACAGAGGCGGCAAGCGCGCCATGAACCGCCAGTTGAACCGCGTCGCGCGCGAGGTGCCCGCCGAGGCCGATCTCACGGTGCACGTCATCGAAGCCCTGCGCTGGACCGACGAGGACGAGGAGGTCTGGAACCTCCTCGCCCGGCATCCGCAGCCGCGCATTCTCGCGATGAACAAGGTCGATCGCATCGCGGACAAGCCGCGCCTGCTGCCGTTCGCCGCCGAGGTGACTCGCGAGCGGGACTACGCTGCCGTGCACTTCGTAGCCGCGAAGCGCGGCGACGGCGTCGCGGCCCTGCTCGATGACATCGTCGCGCGGCTGCCCGAGGGTCCCGCCGCGTACGGCGAGGACGAGATGACCGACCGCAGCGAGCGCTTCCTTGCCGCGGAGTTCGTACGCGAGCAGCTGATGCTCCGCTTTTCCGCCGAATTGCCTTATGCCACCGCAGTGGAAATCGAGCGCTTCGAGGACACCGGCGGCGTCGCGCACATCGGCGCGGTCATCTGGGTCGAGCGCGAAGGCCAGAAGGCGATCGTCATCGGCAGCGGCGGACAGGCGCTGAAGGCGATCGGCACGGCCGCGCGCCTCGCCATGGAGCGCATGTTCGGTCGGCGCGTCTTCCTCGAGCTGTGGGTGCGCGTGCGCGAGTCGTGGAGCGACGACGAGGCGGCGCTGCGAAAATTCGGGTATGAGGAATGAGGGCGAGGGGCGGGTGAGCGCCTTCCGTCGCCGACCGCTGATGCCGATGCACCGATGCGCACCGAGGCTCAACCCGCCTTCATCCTGCACTCGCGGCCGTATCGCGAAACCTCGCTGCTGATCGAGGCCTTCACGCGCGATCACGGCCGGGTCGGGCTCGTCGCACGCGGTGTGCGCGGCGGCCGAGGACGATTTTCGCGCGCCGCGCTGCAGCCGTTGCAGCCGCTGCTGCTGGACTGGAGCGCGCGCGGGGAGCTCGGCACGCTGATCCAGGCCGAGCCGACCGGCACGCGCTGGATGCTTTCCGGCGACGCGCTGCTCGCCGGCATGTACGTCAACGAGCTGGTTCTGCGCCTGACCAGCCGAAACGACGCCCATCCCGCCGCGTTCGCGGCCTACACCGACTGCCTCGCGCGCCTCGCGGAAAGGCCGGGCATCGCCTGGACGCTGCGCCGCTTCGAACGCGATCTCCTCGCCGAGCTTGGATACGCGCTGATGCTGACGCAAACGGCCGCGGGCACGCCAGTCGACCCGCGCGATGCCTACGCGTACGTCGCCGACACAGGCCCGGTGCCGTGGCGTGAAGACAGCGGGTTCCCGCGCGTCGGCGGTGCCGCGCTGCTCGCGCTCGATCGCGATCAGGAGCCGGCGGAGCCCGAGCTCGCCGAGCTGCGGCGGATGATGCGCTCGGTGATCCATCACCTCGTCGGAAATCTCAACGCATGGGCGCTGTCCGCGCGGCGTTTGAGCGGCGCCGAGCCGGGCTCGCGCGAAGCGAGCCCTACCGGCGACGGCTCGAGTTTCGTCTAGCGCGACGGCACCGAAGCGGCGAGCCGTGCGCGGACCTCCGCACAGGCCGCGAGAAAATCGGCGATCGCGGTCTCCGGCCACGCCGGCGCCGCCAAGGCCGCGCGCAGCTTCGCACCGGCACGCGCGAGCGCGGGCGCGCCGCAGAATCCGGCCGAGGCGTCCAGGCGGTGCAGCCGATCGCGTAACGCAGCGGCGTCGCCACGCGCGCACATGTCGGCCAGCTCCGCCGGCAGCGCGTCCAGCTCGGCGATCAAGAGGCCACGCAAGGCAGCGAGAATCGACGCGTCACCGCCGGTCGCGACGAGAGCCCGTGCGTCGTCGAGATCGCGTTCGTCGATGTCCGTCGTGTGCGCGGAGCCCGGCCCGATTTCGAGATATCGCCCCAGGGCCGTCCGCAAACCCTCGACGGTGACGGGCTTCGCGACGACATTCGCGAAGCCCGCGCCGATCAGTGCGAGGCGCGTGGTCTCGTCGGCGCCGGCCGTGGTCGCCAGCGCGACGGCTTCGCGCGACGGACCGGGCAGGGCGCGGATGCGGGCCAGCGCATCGGCGCCATCGAGCCCGGGCATGCGTGCGTCGAGCAGCAGCAGGTCGAAACGCGAACGCCGCGCCAGGGCGACGGCTTCGGTGCCGTCGCGCGCGCTTTCGCTCTCGAGGCCGATCTGCGCCAGCACGTCCTCGAAAAAGCGAAGACTGACCGGATTGTCGTCGGCAACGAGGACGTTAGGCACGGCTCAGACGGGATTCGGTGCGACGCTGGCAGAATGGCTGCCCATGCGCGCATCGTCAATCACCCAGGGCCGCGTCGGCGTTCAGTATCGCTGTCGGATTTTCGTCGGCGCGTGCGGCCTGCTGATGCTGGCAACGCTGCACGCCCGCACATTGACGTTGCACGCCGACCGGCTGCGCGCGCCGGAGGTTGAGGCGATCGGCATCGATCTCGTCGTCCGGGAAGGCGCCGAGGGCATGCTGCGCCTCGACATCCGCCGGCTCGACGCACCGACGCTCGGCCTTGCGGATGCTCTTGCGTGGCAGTGCATGCTGAGCCCTGCGGAGAACGGTGCGCGCACCTGCGCGGGCCCGGTGCGGCTCGGAGCAGCGAATGCCGGTCGGGAAGCGCAGCTCGGTGTGCGCGTCGGGCGCGATCGTGTCGCGCTGGATCTCGCGCGCGGCGATGCGACCGTACGCATCGCGCTGCCATTCGGCGACGGCGATCCGGTCATGCTCGATCTTGCGAGGATTCCTGCCGCGTGGCTGCGCGCACCGCTCGCGCGTGCCTGGCCGAATGGTGAGCTCCGCGATGGCAGGCTCGATGCGGGCATCGTTCTTGAATCCGGCGGCGCCGTCGACGGCCACTACGCGATCGAGGACGTCACGCTGAACACGAGCGACGGCGCGCTGGCCGGCGAAAGCGTCACTGCGAGCGGTCGGCTCCATGTCGAGGATCTTTCGGCGGAGCCGCACGTCGTCGTCGATGCGTCGTTGCGCCACGGCCGTTTGCGATTCGGAGACGTGCGGTTCGATCTGCCGGACACGCCGGTGGCCTTTGCGCTCGATGTGGCCGCCCAGGGAGAAGAATGGCTCGTCAACGAGCTGAGCTGGCGCGACGCCGGCACGCTGGAGTTCGGCGCGAGCGGCGTCTGGCAACCATCGCGTCAGGACGCGCTGCGCAAGCTCGACGTCCGCATCGACCGCGCCGTGTTTCCGGCAGCGATGCAGCGTTACGCGAGCAGCATGGCGGCGTCGCAGGGCTGGACCGGATGGCAGGCGAAAGGCGGGCTTTCGGGCGAGTTCACGCTGGACGAGGGCCCGCAGCGCATCGCGCTCGCCTTCGACCGCTTCGATCTCGACGATGGCGGGCAGTTCTCGATCCGCGGCCTCGACGGCACGTTCGACTGGAGCGCTCACGGCGACCGGCCGGCGACCGTGCTGCGCTGGACGTCCCTCAGCGCGGGCGCACTGTCATTGGGCGCGGCGCGGGCCAGCGTGCGCACTCGAAACGGCGGGATAGAGCTTGCGTCTCCGTTCTCGATTCCGCTCGCGAGCGGATCGCTCGAGTTGAAGCAGCTCTCGTTCGACCCGCGCATCACCGACGGAATCGCGGCACGCGCCGAGATCGCTCTGCGGAAAATCGGCTACGACAGCGCCGACGGCACGATCGCCGCGGCGAACGTCGACGCGGAATCGACGCTGGAGGCAAGCGGAACGCTGGCGCAGCCGCGCGTGCAGATGCAGACGCGCTTTCACGGCGGCGAATTCCTGTATGGGCCGTTCTACGTCAAGCTGCCGGAGACGGCCGTGGAGTCGCACCTCGACGCACGGCGTGCCGGTTCGCGCTGGCGGATCGATCGATTCGACTGGAATGATCCGGGTGTGCTCGAGATCGCGGGCCATGCCGAAATCGCCCCGGAGGACGCGCGACCGGTTGCGACGATCGACGTCGATCTGCGCCACACCGCGCTCGCGCCGGCGATCGATCGCTACGCGCGCAGCTGGCTCGCGTCGAAAGGCTACAACGATCTCACGGCGAGCGGATCGCTGTCCGGCGCGTTCCGCTACGGCGCAGACGGCCTGGAACGGCTCGCGTTCAGCGCACGCGGCGTCGATGTCGACGACGGCGCGGGCCGCTTCCGCTTCGCGGGACTCGACGGTGGCGTGGACTGGAGCTACGGCCAGGAAGTCCCGCCGACATCGCTTGGCTGGCAGTCGATGGAATTGTTCCGCATCCCGATCGACGCGGCGAGCGCGGAGCTGCGCTCGCAGGATGCCGCGATCACGCTTGCGCATCCGATCGCGATCGGCGTGCTCGGCGGGCAGCTCCGGCTCGAGCGGTTGAGCCTGCAGCCGCGATCACCGCGCGGCGATCGCTACGCCGCCTCGTTCGCGATCGCCGGCATCGACATGGCGCGGCTCTGCGACGCGCTCGGCTGGCCGCGCTTCGGCGGCAACCTGTCGGGCGGCATTCCGGAAGTGGAGCTCTCCGGCGACACGGTCGAGCTGCACGGCGGTCTCGATCTCTACGTCTTCGACGGCTATCTCGGCGTCAGCGGGCTCACGCTCGAGCGGCCGTTCGGTGTCGCGCCGTCGCTGCGCGCCGACATCCACTTCGAGAACTTCGATCTGGAGCAGGTGACCAGCGCGTTCTCGTTCGGCGGCATGAGCGGGCGGCTCGACGGCAAGGTCCGCGGCCTGCGCCTGGTCGACTGGAGCCCGGTCGCTTTCGACGCCGAGCTGCGCTCCGACAAGGGCGGACGCATGAGCTACAAGGCCGTCGACGACCTGACGGCGCTTGGCGGCGGCGGCGGAATGTCGAGCAGCCTGCAGACGATGGCGCTCAAGGTGTTCGACACGTTCGGCTATCGCAGGCTCGGCATCCGCTGCGCGCTCACGGCGGAAGTCTGCACGATGGGCGGCATCGAGCCCGCGGGCGCTACGGATTCAGGCGGTGACAGCTACACTATCGTCGAAGGATCGGGCCTGCCGCGCATCCAGATCATCGGTCATCGCCGCAAGGTCGCCTGGCCGACCCTGGTCGAGCGCCTCGTCGAGGCGACGCGCGGAGAAGGCCCGGTGGTCCGCTAGTCTTGAACGCTGGAACAGCAAGTCACGAGAAGGAGAGGGCATGCGCACGTTGACGATACGAACCCTGCTCGCGGCGGCGGCGCTGGCGCTGCCCGCTGCCTGCGTGACCATCAACGTCTACTTTCCGGAAGCGGCGGCCGAGAAGGCGGCCGAGCAGTTCGTCGGCAAGATCATCGACAGCGACGGCGCGGAGCCGCAGTCGCCGCCGCCCGCCAAGAAGCCGCCCGGTGGCGCGCCGGCGGCGATGCTGCTCGATCTGCTGATTCCGAGCGCGCACGCGCAGCAGGCGAACCTCGACATCCAGACGCCGCAGATACAGGCGATCCAGTCGCGCATGAAGCAGCGTTTCAATGCGTCGTTGGCGAAGCACTTCGCCAGCGGCGCGATCGGCTTCACGCGCGACGGATTGGTCGCGGTGCGCGACGCCGCGAGCGTGCCGCTGGCCGAGCGCGCCGCCCTGAATCAGGCCGTCGCCGACGAGAATCGCGACCGGCAGGCGGTGTACCGCGAGATCGCGGTCGCCAACGGCCATCCGGAGTGGGAAGCGCAGATCCGCTCGACGTTCGCGAGGGAATGGGTACAGAAGGCGAAGCCCGGCTGGTATTACCAGGATGCCGGCGGCGCCTGGAAACAGAAGTAGAAATTTTCGCATTCGAGCCTGGCGGCCCGCCGTCGCGCGGGCCGTTTTGTTTGCTCGCCGAAACGCATCATGTCCTTGCACGAAGTCGAGATCACCGATCTCTCCCATGACGGGCGCGGCGTCGCTCGCATCGATGGCAAGACCGTCTTCGTCGCTGGCGCGCTGCCGGGCGAGCGCGCGTGCGTACGTGTCGCTGCACGGCACCGCAATTTCGACGAAGCGCGCGTCGAAAGCCTGCTGACGCGCTCCGCCGAACGGATCGAGCCGCGCTGCCCGCATTTCGGCACCTGCGGCGGTTGCGCGCTGCAGCACCTCACGGCGCCGGCGCAGATCGCGGCCAAGCAGCGCGTGCTCGCCGAGAATTTCGAGCGCATCGGCAAGGTGGCGCCGGAGCGCTGGCTCGATCCGCTGACTGACGCGCCCTGGGGCTATCGGCGCAAGGGTCGTCTCTCGGTCAAGTGGGTTGCGAAGAAGAACAAGGCCCTGGTCGGGTTCCGCGAGGACAATCCGCGCTTCGTCGCCGACCTTTCGGTCTGCCACACGCTGCTGCCCGAAGTCGGGCAGCGCATCGCCGCGCTCGGCGAGCTGGTCACGTCGCTCGAAGCGAAACAGGGCATCGCGCAGATCGAGATCGCGGCCGGCGACGCGACCGTCGCGCTCGTGTTCCGGCATCTGCAGCCGCTGTCGGAGAGCGATGCCGCGAAGCTCGTCGCCTTCGGCAAGGCGCACGATCTCGCCATCCTGCTCCAGCCTGGCGGGCCGGACAGCGTGCACGCGCTGTGGCCGGAGCAGATGCGCCTTTCGTTCCGCATCGACGAGGCGGATGTCGAGATCGCCTTCCAGCCGCTCGACTTCGTGCAGGTCAATGCGAACATGAACCGGCGCATGGTCGCGCGCGCGCTCGAACTGCTCGATCCAAGGCTTGAAGACCGCGTGCTCGACCTCTTCTGCGGCCTCGGCAACTTCACGCTGCCGATCGCGCGGCGCGCCCGGACGGTGGTCGGCGTCGAAGGCGAGGCAGGGCTCGTCGCGCGTGCGCGCGAAAACGCGGCAGCGAACGGCATCGGCAATACGGAGTTTGCCGCGGCGGATCTCGCTGCGGATCAGCGCGGCGCGCCCTGGGCGACGCGCGACTACGACAAGATCCTGCTCGATCCGCCGCGCTCGGGCGCGGCAGCAGTGCTCGAATACCTGCCGCGAAAGTCGGTGCGGCGCGTGGTCTACGTGTCCTGCCACCCCGGCTCGCTGGCGCGCGACGCAGGGACGCTGGTGCGAGCGCACGGATTTACGCTGACCGCGGCGGGCGTCATGGACATGTTTCCGCACACGGCGCACGTCGAGTCGATCGCCCTGTTTGAGAGGTAGCGCGCTTGGCCCGGGAGATCGAACGCAAGTTTCTCGTGACCGGCGACGTGTGGCGCCGCAGCGCGTCGCGGTGCGAGCGCATGGTGCAAGGCTATCTCGCGGGCCCGCCCGCCGCGCGCTGCTCGGTTCGCGTTCGCATCGCGGGCGGTGCCGCGCACCTCAACATCAAGTCCGCCACCATCGGCATCGAGCGCGACGAGTACGAATACGAAATTCCGCTGGCGGACGCCGAGCGCATGCTGGCGACGCTGGCAGGGGAGCGGGTCGAGAAAATCCGTCATCACGTCGAAGTCGAAGGGTGTCTCTTCGAAATCGACGAATTCCTCGGGGACAATGCAGGCCTGATCGTGGCCGAGATCGAGCTCGCTCGCGCGGACGATCCGGTGCCGCGTCCGCCCTGGCTCGGCCGCGAAGTCAGCGGTCTCGCGCGCTACTACAACGCCAGCCTGGCCGCGCATCCGTACTCGCGCTGGAGCGCAGCCGTGCGCGCCGCCGCCGATGCGGACACCCGGAGCGACGTGAATCCGCCCGCCACGCGATAGACTACGTTCCCGCATCGAGCGATCGATCCCGAGCACATGCTGATCATCGGGCTGCCCGGAAAAACCCTGACCGAACAGTGCCGTCACTGGCTTGGCGTGCCGCAGGTGAGCGGCGTCATTCTGTTCACGCGCAACTTCGAGAGCCGCGAGCAGGTGACCGCGCTGATCGACGACGTGCGCAGCGCAAGGCCCGATCCCTTTCTCGTCTGCGTCGATCAGGAAGGCGGCCCCGTGCAGCGGTTCCGCCCGGGATTCACGCGCCTGCCGGCGCTCGCGCGGATCGGCGAGCTGTATGCGCGCGATCCCGCCGCCGCAGTCGCCGCGGCCGAGGAGCACGCCTGGCTGATGGCGAGCGAGATGCGCGCGATCGGAGTCGATCTCAGCTTTGCACCCGTAGCCGATCTCGCGCGCGGTAATCGCGCGATCGGCGAGCGCGCGTTCGCGGCCGATCCGGAGATCGTGTCGGAGCTGACGCAGGCGTACCTGCGCGGCATGCGCCTTGCCGGCATGGCGGCCACGCTGAAGCACTTCCCGGGGCACGGCAGCGTCGCCGAGGATACGCATTTCGATACCGCCGTCGATCCGCGCTCGCTGCGCGAGCTGCGCGAGACCGATCTCGTGCCATTCGCCGACGGCATCGCTGCCGGCGCCGATGCGGTGATGCTCGCGCACGTCACGTACCCGGCCGTCGACCCGCGCCCGGCCGGATGCTCGCGCATCTGGATCGAGGACATCCTGCGCGGGGAGCTCGGCTTCCGCGGGGTCGTGCTCGGCGACGACATCGGCATGGCGGCGACCGAATCGCTGGGCGGCATCGGCGCGCGCATCGAGGCGCATCTCCTCGCCGGCTGCGACCTCGTGCTCGCCTGTGGCGCCTCTATCGTCGAAGAGGCGCTGGCGGCGAGCCGGCAGGCGGAGCCGTGCCCGCCGGACAAGATCGCCGCGTTGCAGGGCGCCGTCGCGCCGACCTGGCAGGCGCTCGTCGAGAATCCGCAGCGCAACGATTTCATCGCGCGCGTGACGGCGCTCGATGCCGCAGGCTCCGCCTGATGGAACAGCCCACGCTCGCCGCCGCGCTGGCCCGCGCCGACCGCGTGCACGATCGCGACGTGCTCGCACGCGCGATCTCGCGCATCGCCACCGAGATCGACGGCGCGCTCGCCGGTGAGCCCGCGATCTTCATGACCGTGATGCAGGGCGCGCTCGTGTTCGCCGGCCAGCTCGCCACCGCGATCGCCGCGCCGCTCGATTTCGATTACGTGCACGCGACGCGTTACCGCGGGGCGACGTCCGGCGGCGAGCTCGCCTGGCTCAAGCGGCCCTCCCGGGCGCTCGCCGGGCGCACGGTGCTGCTCGTCGATGACATCCTCGACGAGGGCCACACGCTGAAGGCGATCCGCGATTTCTGCCTCGGCGAAGGCGCGCGGCGCGTGCTCATCGCGGTGCTTTGCGAGAAGCGCCACGCGCGGCGCGTGCCGGGCATCCACGCTGACTTCTGCGGCGTCGAGGTGCCGGATCGCTACGTGTTCGGCTACGGCATGGACTATTACGAGCAGGGGCGCAACCTGCCCGCGATCTACGCGGTGGACGCATGAGCATCGATCTCGCCGTGATCGGAGGTACAGGCCTCTATCGCTTCCCGGGGCTCGAGGACATCGAGCGGCAACACACCGACACGCCTTACGGCAAGCCCTCCGGCGATGTCGTGGTAGGCACCGTCGCCGGCAGGCGGGTCGCGTTTCTCGCGCGGCACGGCGAAGGCCACTCGATCGCACCGCATCGCATCAACTACCGCGCGAACGTCTGGTCGCTGCACCGGCTGGGCGCGCAGCGGATCATCGGCGTCAACGCGGTCGGCGGCATTCGCGAGGACATGGGGCCGCGCGTCATCGCCGTGCCGGATCAGATCATTGATTACACCAGCGGCAGGCTTACCAGCTTCTGTGACACCGAGGGCGCGGAGGTCAGGCACATCGACTTCAGCGAGCCGTATTCGCCGAAATTGCGTGCCGATCTGGTCGCGGCGGCCGGCAAGGCCGGCGTTGCCGTGGTCGATGGCGGATGTTACGGCGCGACGCAAGGTCCGCGGCTGGAAACGCGTGCCGAGATTGCGCGCATGCGCCGCGACGGCTGCGACCTGGTCGGCATGACCGGCATGCCGGAAGCCGCGCTCGCGCGCGAGCTCGAGTGCGAATACGCCTGCCTCGCGCTGGTCGCGAACTGGGCGGCGGGGTGCGGCGACGAAGCGGAAATCAGCCTGCCGGAGATCTTCGCGAACCTCGAGGCAGCGACCGCCGAAGTGCCCAGGATCATCGAGGCGATGCTGGCCTCGTGACCGGCGCGGGCGATCGCTCGCGGCGAGCGGTCCAGCCGCATTTCCTGCATCCCGGCGCTTCTTCCCGTCGTATGTGACTGATTCCGGTCGAAAACCCGCGGATGCGCCGCTGCCCGGGCGGGGCGCCGCCCTCATTCACCGGCCCTCAAAAAACCTCGCGAAGGGCTTGATTCTCCAAGTTAAGCAATTGTTATACTCGCCCGCGTGCAGGCAGCTAATAACTCCGAACGACGTTGCCGGGGGGTGCTCGTGGCGCTGCACGCAGTCCAACAGCTTAGAGGCTTCATCGATGCGTACCGGTACAGTGAAATGGTTTAACGATGCCAAGGGGTTCGGGTTCATCGCTCCCGAAGAAGGCGGGGAGGACGTGTTCGTTCACTACTCGGCCATCAACTCGCAGGGATTCCGCACGCTTCAGCAGGGACAGCGAGTGAACTTCGAGGTGGTCCAGGGGCCGAAGGGCTCGCAGGCTGCGGGCGTGCAGCTGATCAAGTAAGCATTCCCGAAAATTTCCGTATTCGGAGCCCCGCGGCAAGGCGGGGCTCTTTTTTGCGCCGCGCGCGGCGGTCATTTCCCGGAGCCGTGCGATCCGGCGGCTCCGCAAAGCTCGCGCAGCGCCGCGGCAAAGTCGCGGGCCTGGCTTGCGGCATCGCAAAGCCGCGCGCGGACCGCTTCGCGCAAGGCCTCGCGCCCTGCGCGAAGCTCGCCGACGCGGGCCGCCGCCGCGACCGCGCGCTCGACATAATCCTCGCGGTCGCGCGCGATCCATTCTTCGCAGCCGAGCCGCAGCAGGAGGCTCGCGCTCTGCCGGCTGACGAAGGTCTCGCCCGGGAGCGTGATGACGGCGGAGCCCATATACAAGGCATCGCAGGTCGTCGTGCAGCCCGAGAACGGGAACGGATCGAGCGCGATGTCGACTTCCCGGTACGCTGCGAGCAGGTCCGCATACGGGCGCTTCGCGTGCAGAACGAGCCGATCGGCGCCGATGCCGCGGCGACCGAAGCGTTCGGCGAGGTGCGCGCGCGTCGCCGCATCGCCGAGGAGACGGGTGCCGAGCTGCAGCACCGCACCCGGCACGCGGCGCAGGATCGCCGCCCAGGTGGACACGACGGCGTCGTTGAGTTTCGCGAGGCGGTTGAACGAGGCGAACACGATCGCGTCGCCGCCCGCGTGCGTGGCCGGCGGCGCGTCGACGGGCGGCGTATAGCAGAAGCGCCCGGATGGCAGGCGGATCAGGCGCTCGGTGTAGCGTTGCGTCGATCCTTCGGGCGTCAGCCATTCGTCGCTGATCCAGGCGTCCATCTCCGGCACGGCCGTCGTGTCGAACCAGTCGAGCCACGATATCTGCACAGGTGCAACGCGCTGCGAGATGACGCGCAGCCGGTTCGCAGTCGAATGCCCGGCAAGATCGATCGCGACATCGAGTTCCAGCGCGCGCAGGCGCTGGAGCAGGCTCGCGTCGTCGAGGCCGGACAGGTCGAACCATTCGTCGGCGAGCGCGCGCAGGCGTCGCGTCGCGGCGTCCTCGGCCGGCTGCAGCGCGATCAGGAGGTGACGATGCTGCATGCGATCGAATGCCGCGAGCAAGCCGGTCAGGAAGCTCGCGACGGGCCCTTCGTTGAACCGCGGCGAGATCCAGCCGATGCGCAGCGCGTTCCATGCGGAGCGACGCGCCGCGACGAACGGCGGGCCGAAGCGGGGCAGGTGGCGTGCCGCGAAGTCCTGCAGCGCCTCGAAAAGCGAGGCATTGGTCTGTGCCGGATCGTAGTGCATCAGCACGAGACGCCGCGCCGCCGTTTCCGCTTCGCTCCTGTGGCTCGGCAGCTCGCGGTATTGCGCGAGCCCGGCCTCGGCATCGCCGCGGTCGATCAACGCCGTGGCACGGATTTCGAGCGGCTGCACCTCATCAGGCCGGAGCGCATGCGCGCGTTCCGCCCATTCCAGCGCGGCGCTGATCCGGCCGATCTGGTGCAGCGATGCGGCGAGCGCGAGCGCGTTCGCATAGTCGTCCGGATGGCGTTCGGCGCGCGCCGCGAGCAGGCTCGTGCGTTCGGCAAGCGCTCCGGCGCCGGCGAACTCGTCGAGAACAGCCGCGAATTCGGCGGCATCGTCCAGCACAGCGGGATGCATCGCGTCGGTCAGTGCGAGGTCGGCGCGCCCGCCGAGCAGCCGGCACCGGATCAGGCCGCGCCGCGCGAGTGGCGCCTGCGGATGCCGCATGAGCACGGCTTCGAATGCGCGCGCGGCGGCGGCGACATGACGAAGCGCCAGCTCGGCCTGGCCGAGGACGAAGTGCGCGGCGACGTTGTCCGGCTGAAGCTCCGAGGCGCCACGCGCCGCATCGGCCGCTTCTTCGGATCGGCCGAGCGCGAGCAGCGCCTGCGCGCGGACGACCGCGCTGGCGGCATCGTCGTCGGGTCGCTGCCCGAGCTCGGCCAGCGCCTCGGCGGGGCGGCCGCCGCGGATCAGAAGAGAAGCGAGCATCCGTCGAGTCGGCGCATGGCCGGGCGCTTCGCGCGCGAGCGCTCGCAGCGCGGCGAGCGCCTCGGCGAGTCGGCCGCATCGCGCAAGCTCGATCGCGGCGGCCGAGCGCTGCTCGAACGAAAGAGAGACGGAAGCCATCGGTCAACGATAACCCGACCGCGCCGCGGGTTCACGGCGACCGATGTCGCTCGCACGGCCGATGCGAACCCACCGGACGACGAGATCTATGCGGCGAACTGCAGCCGCGCCAGCTCCGCGTACAGACCGTCCTGCCGCACCAGCTCGGCGTGCGTACCCTGGGCCACGATGCGTCCCGCATCCATGACGACGATGCGATCCGCGCGCTGCACCGTCGCGAGGCGATGCGCGATCACGAGCGTCGTGCGACGGTGCATCAGACGCTCGAGCGCCTGCTGCACGTAGTGCTCCGATTGCGCGTCCAGACTCGATGTCGCTTCGTCGAGAAGCAGGATCGGCGCGTCGCGCAGCAGTGCGCGGGCGATTGCGACGCGCTGCTGCTGGCCGCCGGAAAGCCGCACGCCGCGTTCGCCGAGATAGGTGTCATAGCGCTCGGGCAGCGCATCGAGGAAGTCGTGAGCCTCGGCGGCACGCGCGGCGGCGACGATCGCCTCAGCTGACGCGTCGCTGCGGCCGAAGCCGATGTTGTCGGCTGCGCTCGCGCCGAACAGCACCGGATCCTGGGGCACCAGCGCGAAGCTGCCGCGCAGATCGGGCAGCGCGAGCGCGCGCAAATCGATGCCGTCCAGCGTGATGCGGCCCTGCTGCGGATCGTGGAAGCGCAGAAGCAGCTGGAACACCGTGCTCTTGCCCGCACCCGACGGCCCGACCAGCGCGACGGTCTCGCCGGGCTCGACCGCGAGCGAGAAATCGTGCAGCGCGGCGCGGTCTGGCCGCGAGGGATAGCGGAATTCGACGTGCTCGAAGCGCACCGCGCCGCGCACAGGCCGTGCAAGCGGTGTCAGCGTCGCCGGCGAGCGGATGCCGGCCGACGTGTCGAGCAGCTCGCCGATGCGCCCGAGCGCACCGGCCGCGCGCAGCACGCCGCCCCAGACTTCCGTGAGCGCCCCGACCGAGCCGCCGGCGAGAATCGCGTAAAGCACGAACTGGCTCAGCACGCCGGCTGCCATGGCGCCGGCGATCACGGCCTTCGCACCGGCCCAGAGCACCAGCGTGATCGCGCCGAACGTTAGCAGGATCACCATCGCGGTGAGCGTGCCGGTCATCGAGATGCGCCGCCGCGCGGCAGCCAGCGCGCGCGTCACCGCGGCGGCATAGCGGGCCGATTCCTGCGGCTCGCGGGTGTACGCCTGAACGGTGTGCATCGCGTTCAGCGATTCGCTAGCGATCGCCGACGCGTCGGCGATGCGGTCCTGGCTTTCGCGCGAAAGCTTCTGCACGCGCCGGCCGAAGATCACGATGGGCAGCACGACTGCGGGAATCACCAGTGCCGACAGCCCGGCCAGACGCGGGCTCGAGAGAATCATCATCACCGCCGCGCCGAGCAGCATGATCACGCTGCGCAGCGCGACCGACAGCGTCGAACCGACCACGGTCTGCACCAGCTCGGTGTCCGCTGCCAGCCGCGACACCAGCTCGCCCGTGCGCGTCTTCTCGAAGAACGCCTGGTCGAGCGTCAGGAGATGATCGTAGAGGCGCCGGCGCAGATCGGCCGCGACACGCTCGCCGAGCAGCGTCACGCAGAAAAAGCGCGCGGCGGTCGCGACGGCGAGCACGGCGGCGACGGCGAAAAGGCCGAGGAAGCTCGCGTTGATGGACGCGGCGTCCGCCTGCGCGAAGCCGCGATCGATCATGACGCGCACGGCCTGCGGCAGCGTCAACGTCGCCGCGGACGACAGCGCGAGAAAGCCGAGCCAGCCGGCGATCAGCGCGCGGTGTGGCGCGAGATGCGGCAGCAGGCGTGCGAATGTGCGCAGGCGGCGCGGTGAGGAGGAGGCGGTCTCGGTCATCTGGAACGGCCGGCTGCGATCAGGGCGACATGCGGGCTGCGGGGCCCGGTTCAAGCTTGGCTTCCACGCTCTATGGATTCACGTCGATGCGGCCGCTGCCTTTGGTCAGGTCGCGCACGAATTCGGTCAGCGCTGCCACGCGGTGCGCGGGCAGCTCGATCTCGATCTCGGCAGCGTCTTCCTCGAAGCGCTCGGCGCGCTTGGCGGCCTCGAAGTCGTGCAGGCGGGCGTGCAGCACCGACGCCGCCGCAAAACCGCAGCGTACGCGCGCGACGGCGCGCGCGACGAGCGGATGCTTCGCGGCCGTACGCAGGCACTCGGCGGCAGCGCCGCCGTAGGCGCGCACGAGCCCGCCGGCGCCGAGCTTGATGCCGCCGAACCAGCGCGCGACCACCACCGCGACGTGGTCGAGCCCTTGCCCGTCGATCGCCTGCAGGATGGGCTTGCCCGCCGTGCCGGCCGGTTCGCCGTCGTCGTTGAAGCGGTACTGCGTGCCGATGCGGTACGCCCAGCAGTTGTGCGTGGCGTCGCGCTCGCGCACGCGGGCGAAGAAGGCCAGTGCGTCCGCCGGCGTGCCGGCCGGCGCGGCACGGACCAGAAAGCGGCTCTTGCGGACTTCCTGCTGGAACGAGACTTCGCGGGGCAGCGTGAAACGTGCGGACATCCGGGCAGCGTATCCGCACCGAAGGCTGCGTGCCAGAACGCGGTGCCGTGGCGTCGCGCCTGCGTAGTGCGGTATCAGCGCGTAATGCCGTCGAAGCCGTCCGCAAAGATCGTGTCGTCGGGCACGCTCACGTCGAAGAACGCCGCGTTCGGCGTGCCCGCATTGCCGCCGTCGTCGACGGCCTGCACGTAGACGAAGTGGCGCCCAGGCGCGAGGCCGGATGTCGGAATCGTGCCTTCGGCCAGTTCCTGCGTCGAGTCGAAGGCGCCGTCCGCGGCCGTGAGAGGTACGCCGGTTGCGCCGGCATCCCACGGCAGCTCGTCCACGTAGGCGAACGCGCTCGCGATCTCGCGTACGGGTTCGACGCCGTTGTCCTGATTGAAGCGCGCGCTGTCCAGCTCCGCGCTGATCGCGAGCGGATCGCCGGCCACGACGGCTTGCGTGCCGGCCGATACGTTGACGGTGTCCGGCCCCCGCGGCAGCTCGTACGGCGCGTGCAGCGTGCGCGCGACGTAGCGCAGCGTCGCGATGTTCGTCGGTGCGGTTTCGGATTCGAAGCTCGCGCAGTCCTCGAAGAAATCGAAGCCGTCGTTCTCGATCGTGAACGAGGCCACGCCGAGCAACCCGTACATCGAATCGACCGTCGTGCCGTCGGTGTAGTACAGCTCGTTGGACTGCTGCGGGAAGTAGCCGGTGAACCAGGCGATGCGGCGGCCGAGCGTCGTCAGCTCCGAGACGTTCGGCGAATCGGCCGAGGTATCGCCCCATGGCCAGAGAACGAGCGCGGCGTTGCTGTGCATGTCGATGAAGACGCCGCTCGTGTCGCTGGGCGCTGCGCCGCCGTCATCGCAGGGCGAGGGGCCGATGCAGTCCGGATTCGTGGTGCCGCTGCGGCGGTCCGCGAAAAGGCCGCCCGTGCAGTCGCCCGCCGCATCGCAAGTGCCTGCCACGTACTGGAACAGCGCCTGCGTTTCAGGCTCGGGCGTGCCCTGGATGTGATCGCGCGGATCGGTGCCGTCCGCGTAGGGACCGTGGAAGGTCTGGTCGCAGGTATCGTCGCTGGAACCCCAGCCCAGCGTGATGTTCCAGTGGAACGGGAAATTGCGGTTCAGATCGATGCCGGGCTGCGCGAAGATGTTTTGCTCCTGGCACGGCCCGTTGATCGTGTCGAGATTCTTGCGCTGATAGATCTGGCTCTCGGCATCGATGCGCGCGTCCGGATTGGCGAGCAGGACCAAGTGGAAGTCGTTGTGGTCGACGACCCAGGTGGCTTCGGGGTCGGTGCCGTAGTTGTCCACCAGCCATTCCGCGAAGCGCGTGCCGATTTCGGCAGGCGTGTACTCGCGCGCGTGGATCGAGAAATACACGGCCATGCGCGGCCGCTCGGGGTCGCCGGCGAGCGTGTCGAAGTTCGTGATACGCATGGCGCGCATCATGAAGCCGTCGTCGGGATTCTGGGTCCGCTTCCAGCTCGGCCCGAGCTCGTCGATCGCGGCGATCTCCGGGTGCGCCGAGGCGAGATCGTCCATCGTCTGGTACGTCTCGTCGACGGTGCGGAAACACTCGTAGCCGGGAATTCCGTTGAGGCCGGCGCCGCGCGCGGCTGCCTCGCGCGCTTTCGAGTAGAACGCGCGAAGCTTCGCGGTGGCAGCGGCGTCGATGCGGACGTCGAGCCCCGCGGCCTGCAGCGCGGCGATGCCGTTCTCGTTCGTGTCGACCCGCAGCACCTGACGCTTGCGATCGACGATGACGTGCTCGAAGCGTGAGGCCGCGCGCTGCAACGCCACGCGATCCTGGTAGTGCGCTTCGACGACCCAGTCCTCCGCGTGCGCAGCGTGCGCGAGCGCGAAGCCGACGAGCATTGCGGGCAGGACCTTGCGCATGATCGCTCCCCCTCTTGGACGGCGGGATCATAGCGGGGGCGGTCAGCGGGGGACAGCGCCCGCGGCGCAAATCGCCGAGCCCGGATCCTTGCAGTCCCGATCGCGGCGACTGCGATCCGCGGGCCCGGCCACGCCGGGCCGCGGCCAGCCGGTAAACTTCGTACTCTGCCGTGCAAGGCCTCTTCACGCATGACCCGAAAGACGTCCGACCCGGGCACACCCGCCGCGCGTGCCGCCGAGCTGCGCCGACGCATCGAGGAAGCGAATTACCGTTATCACGTGCTCGACGAGCCCGAGATCGCGGACATCGAATACGACCGCATGCTGCGCGAGCTGCAGGACATCGAAGCCGCGCATCCCGAGCTCGCGACGCCGGATTCGCCGACGCAGCGCGTCGGCGCCGCTCCACAGGGCTCGTTCGCGCCGGTGCGGCACACGGTGCCGATGCTTTCGCTCGCCAACGCGTTCAGCGAAGAGGAAGTGCGCGACTTCGTGCGGCGCATCGAGCAGCGGCTCGACCGGAGCGAGCCGGTGTTCTCGGTCGAGCCGAAATTCGACGGCCTCGCGATCAGCCTGCGCTACGAGCACGGCGTGCTGGTGCGCGGTGCGACGCGGGGCGACGGCACCACCGGCGAAGACGTGACCGCGAACCTGCGCACGATCAAGGCGATTCCGCTGCGCCTCATCGGCTCGGGCTTTCCGCAGGTGCTGGAAGTGCGCGGCGAGGTCTACATGCCGCGCGCCGCCTTCGAGAAATACAACGCCGAAGCACGCGAGCGCGGCGGCAAGGTGCTGGTCAATCCGCGCAACGGCGCGGCGGGCAGCGTGCGCATGAAGGATCCCGCCGAGACCGCCCGCCGCCCGCTTTCGTTCTACGCGTACGCGGTGGGCGCCGTCGAAGGCGGCGCGCTGCCGCCGACGCTGTCGAAGACGCTCGTGGCATTCAGGTCCTGGGGCCTGCCGGTGAGCCCGCTGGTCGAGACGGCGAAAGGTGCCGACGGCTGCCTCGCGTACTACGCGAAGATCGGCCGGCAACGCGATTCGCTGCCGTTCGACATCGACGGCGTCGTCTACAAGCTCGACGACTGGGCCGACCAGCGCGAGATGGGCTTCGTCGGCCGTGCGCCGCGCTGGGCGATCGCGCACAAGTTCCCGGCCCAGGAGCAGCAGACCGTCGTCGAGGCGATCGAAGTCAACATCGGTCGCACCGGCGCCGCGACTCCGACCGCGCGCCTGCGGCCCGTCCAGGTCGGCGGCGTCACCGTCACCAACGCGACTTTGCACAACGCCGACCAGGTCGCGCGGCTTGACGTCCGGGTGGGCGACACGGTGATCGTGCGCCGCGCCGGCGACGTGATTCCCGAAGTCGTGCGCGTCGTGCCGGAGAACCGTCCGCCGCGCACGCGGCCGTGGACGATGCCCACGCACTGCCCGATCTGCGGCTCGGACATCGTGCGCGAAGAGGGCGAGGCGGTCGCGCGCTGCACCGGCGAGCTGACCTGCGCCGCGCAGCGCACGCAGGCGCTGTTCCACTTTGCTTCACGACGCGCAATGGACATCGAAGGCCTCGGCGAGCGCTATATCGATTCGCTGGGCGAGCTCGGCTACGTCAAGTCCGTCGCCGATCTTTACAAGCTGACCCTGGACGATCTGCTTGAAATGAAGCGCCGCGCCGACGAGCGCGACGGCACGACGCCCGAGACGGTGAAGGCCGGCAAGATCGCGACGAGGTGGGCCGAGAACCTCATCGAGGCGATCGAGCGCAGCCGCCGCACCACGCTCGATCGTTTCCTCTACGCTCTCGGCATCACGCACGTCGGCGAGACGACGGCGAAGTCGCTCGCGACATGGTTCGGCGAGATCGCGCTGATCCGCCACCTGCCGTGGCCGATCCTCAAGCTCGTGCCCGACATCGGCGGCGAAGTCGCGCGCGCGATCGACGCGTTCTTCCAGCAGGAAGGCAACCAGCGCGTCATCGACGATCTTCTGGCGCGCGGCGTCACTATCACCGATGCGCATCCGCCGTCGGCGAAGCTGCGGCGTTCGCTCGATCTCGCCCACGTCCTCGCCGCGCTCGAAGTGCCGAGGCTCACCGAGAAGCGCGCCGCGCAGGTCGCGGCGGGATTTGATTCGCTGGCGGTGCTCGCGAAGGCGAAGCTGCCCGCGCTGCTCGAAACCGGGCTCCCGCAGGAAACAGCCGAGGCGCTGCACGCGTTCACCGAGTCGACGGAAGGCCGCGCGCTGCTGCAGCGTTGCGCGAAGGCCATAGACGATCTGCGCGACGCGACGAAAGGCGTTGCGGAATCGGGGCCAGGTCCGCTCGAAGGACAGACCGTCGTCCTCACCGGCACGCTGTCCTCGCTGACGCGCGACGAGGCGCGGGACAAGCTCGAAGCGCTCGGTGCGAAAGTGGCGGGCAGTGTGTCGAAGAAGACGAGCTTCGTCGTGGCGGGCGAGGCGGCCGGATCCAAGCTCGACAAGGCGAGCGAGCTCGGCATCGATGTCTGGGACGAGGCGCGCCTGCTCGCGTTCCTGAGGAAGCACCATGCGTGACGCGGCGACGCTGCGCCGCGCATTCGAGCTGCGCGCACGGCTCTACGCGCTGATCCGGCGCTTCTTCGCCGAGCGCGGCGTGCTCGAAGTCGAGACGCCGGTGCTGAGCGAGGCGGGCAATACGGAGCCGAACATCGAGAGCTTCTCGACCACGTTCGCGGGGCCGGCCGTGGCCGGCGCCCATGAGCGCTGGCTGCGCACCTCGCCCGAGCACGCATTGAAGCGCCTCCTGGCGGCCGGCCTCGGCGACTGCTTCGAGCTCGGCCGCGTGTTCCGCAACGGCGAGGCGGGGCGCCGCCACAATCCCGAGTTCACGATGCTCGAGTGGTATCGCGTCGGCTTCGATCATCGCCGCCTGATGCGCGAGACGGCCGAGCTCGTCGAGGCTGCGCTCGCGTTGTCGGGCCGGAGCGCCGAAGTCGTCGAGCTCAGCTACCGCGAGCTGTTCGCCCCGCTCGCGATCGATCCGCTTGCCGCGCCGGTCGAGGTGCTGCGTGCGCCACTGGACGCGTTCCGGATCGATCCGCGCGGGCTCTCGCGCGACGACTGGCTCGATCTTCTCGTCACGCATCGGTTGCAGCCGGCGTTCCCGCGCGATCGCATCACGCTGGTCTACGACTTTCCGGCTTCGCAATGCGCGCTCGCGAGGATCCGCAAAGGCGATCCACCCGTCGCCGAGCGCTTCGAGCTGTTCCTCGGCACGTACGAGCTCGCGAACGGCTATCACGAGCTGATCGACGCGGTCGAGCAGCGCGCGCGCTTCGAGCGCGACAATGCGCGCCGGCGCGCACGGGGTCAGCGCGAGGTGCCGGTCGACGAGCGCTTCCTCGCCGCCTTGCCGAACATGCCTGCCTGCGCCGGCGTGGCGCTCGGCATCGAACGGCTGCTCATGGTGCTGGCCGGCACCGACGACATCGCCGATGTCATCGCGCTTCCGTTCGCGGTGGCGTGAGCGCGGCGCGCATCGGCAGGCGCAGACGTGCCACGCAACCCTGCGCATCGCGGCGGTTTTCGAGTGTCAACGAGCCGCCGTGCGCCTCGGCGATTTGCCGCGCGAGCACGAGTCCGATGCCGGAGCCGCCGCGTTTGGTGGTGAAGAACGGCACGAAGAGGTTTTCGCTCGGGGGCAGACCCGGCCCGCCGTCGACGATCTCGACCACGAGCCAGTCGCCCGTGCCGCGCCAGCGCAGCCGCACGTCGCCGCCGGTCGAGAGCGCCGCGTCGGCCGCGTTCTGGATCAGGTTGATCAGCGCCTGCGCGATCTGGTCGGCGTCGATGTCGAGGCGCACGGGCGGGCTCTCGTCGATGCGCACCGCGATACGCTGCTCGAGTCGCGCCGTGCGCCGCGCCAGCTCGTCGAACGCGATCTCCGCCGGATGTGGCGGCGGAAGGCGCGCCAGGGCGGTGTAGCGCGCCATGAAGCGCGCGAGCGCCTCGGCGCGATCGCCGATGATGTCGAGCGCGCCGCCGGCGTCGTCGCGCCAGTCGCCGGGCAGCGGCTCGGTCGCGATCAGCTTGGCCAGCGTTGCCGCCATCGAGCGGATCGGCGCCAGCGAGTTGTTGATTTCGTGGCCGAGCACGCGCAGCAGGCGCTGCCAGGCCAGCCGTTCCTCCTCGCGCAAAGTGCGGCTGAGGTCGGTGATGACAAGGAGATCGTGCGGCCGGCCGCCTTCGCGGAAGCGCGCGCGGCGGACTTCCCAGCGCCCGCTGGCACCCGGAAATGAGCGTTCGACGAGGCGCGTGTCGGCGATGTCGAGCCAGTCGCTGAGGCCGAGCGCGGACGCCGGTCGCCCTTCGAGCACGGCGAAGTCCGCGCCGAGCAGGCGTTCGGCCGCGGGATTCGCGAGGCGCAGCCTCCGCGCGTCGTCGAATGCGATCACGGCGATATCGAGCGCCGCGATGACCTTGGCGAGCAGCGCGCTCTTCTCCTCGAAGGCCAGCCGCTGCTCGCGCAGGGTCTGCGACAGCGCGTTGATCTCGATGACGACCTCTCCGATCGCATCGCCGCGGCGCGCGCGCGAGCCCCGCAGGCTGTAGTCGCCTTCGCGCAGCGCTTCGAGCAGGTTCGCGAGCGTGTTGAGCGGATAGACTGCGCGCCGCCGCACTGCGAAGGCGAGGCCGAGCGTGATCAGCGCGACACAGCTCCAGGTGACCAACGCGTTCGAGATGGCGTCCGTCGCGAAATACAGCGCGACGAGCAGCGCGGCAAGGCCCGGCGCCGCCGCCAGCAGCGTGCCGGCCATCAGGCGCGTTTCGTAGTTCCAGTGGGAGGGATCGCCGCGCATCGCCGGGATGGTAGCCGTTCGCGGCGCCGCGCGCGGGCGCCGGTCACTCGATGCCGTATTTCTCCATGCGCCGGTACAGCGACGGCCGGCTGAGCCCGAGCAGCGCCGCCGCGCGCTGGATGTTGCCGCCGGTGCGTTCCAGCGCCTGGCGCACGAGCTGCTGCTCGGCTTCCTCGACCGTCATCGATTCGCTCGCCGCGAGTGCGGCCGCGCCGGACAGCGCGTGCGTCGCCTCGGGCTTGAGGTTCAGCGCGGCCTCGTCGACCGTGTCGCCGTCGAGCATCAGCACGGCGCGTTCGATCACGTGCGAGAGCTCGCGCACGTTGCCCGGCCACACGCAGCCCTTCAGCGCGTGCAGGGCGGATGGCGCAAAACGCAGGCCGCCGCGTTGGTAGCGCCGCGCGAATTGCGCGAGAAACGACTCGGCGAGCAGCGCGATGTCCTCGTCGCGCTCGCGAAGCGGCGGCAGACGCAGCTCGACCGTGTTGAGCCGGAACAAAAGATCGCGCCGGAACGTGCCGCGCGCGACTTCAGCGGCAAGATCGGCGTTGGTCGCCGAGATCAGGCGCACGTCGACCTTGATCGTGCGCGAGGAGCCGACGCGTTCGAGTTCGCCGTCCTCGAGCACGCGCAGGAGCTTGGGCTGCTGCGCAAGCGGAATGTTCGCGATCTCGTCGAGGAACAGGCTGCCGCCGTCGGCGAGCTCGAAGCGGCCGATGCGGTCGCTTTTCGCGTCGGTGAATGCACCGCGCACGTGGCCGAACATTTCGGCTTCGAACACGGACTCCGGAATGCCGCCCATGTTGACCTTGACCAGCGGCTTGTCCGCGCGCGCCGAGCGCTCGTGCAGGCGGCGCGCGACGACGCCCTTGCCGGTGCCGTTCTCGCCGAGAATCAGCACGTTCGCGTCGGTCGGTGCGACGCGGTCGAGCTGCGCCAGCACAGCCTTCATCGCCGGCGACTCGGCGATGAACAGATCCTCGCCCTCGTCGCGCAGGATTTCGTTCTCGCGCTTGAGGCGAGCCGCTTCGCCGCGAGAGCCGGCCAGCGCGAGCTGCGTGCGGATGACGCTCATCAGCCGCTGGTTGTCCCACGGCTTCTCGATGAAATCGCCCGCGCCGTGCCGCATCGCCTCGACGGCGACGTCGATCGTGCCCCAGGCCGTCATGACGACGACAGGGAGATCCGCGTCGAGCTTCTTGATCTCGCGCAAGAGATCCAGCCCTTCGGTGCCCGAGGTGGTGTCGCGCGTGTAATTGAGATCGATCAGCGCCGCGTCGAAACGCTCCTTGTGCAAGGCGTCGAGCGCTGCGCGCGGCCCGTCGACGCAGGCCGCGTCGATACCCTCGGCCTTGAGCAGCAGGCGCAGCGCCTCGCGGACCTCGCGTTGGTCATCGGCCACCAGAAGGCGTGCGCGCGTCGTTGCCATGAATCCGGATTCGTCCTTGCTGCTCTGTCGACGCGATTATGACGCGGTTTTTTCCAGCCAGCCGTCGAAGAGGCGCAGGATGCGACGCGCCTCATTGGCGTATTCCTCGTTGTGCGTGACCTGGACGATCGTCATGCCCTCGCGGTTCAACTCGTGCAGGAGGTCCATGATCATGCGTGCCTGGCTCGAATGCAGGGCGCCGGTCGGCTCGTCGGCGAGCAGCAGTGCGGGGCGCGTGATCACTGCGCGATAAACCGCGACGAGCTGCTGCTGGCCGCCCGAAAGCTGGCTCGGATAGAGATCCTTCTTGCCGACGATGTTGAACCGGTCGAGCAGATCGCCGACGCGAGCCGCGCGCTCCTTTGCCGTCACGTCGCGATACTGGAGCGGCAGGTCGAGATTCTCCCAGACCTTGAGATCGTCGATCAGATGGTAGTGCTGAAAGATGAACGCGACCTTGTCGCGCTGCAGCTTCTGGCGCTGCTTCGCGTCGAGCTTTTCCACCGCGACGCCGTCCAGCTCGTAGTGCCCGCGCCAGTCGTGGTCCATCAGGCCGAGCACGTTGAGCAGCGAGCTTTTGCCCGCACCGCTCGGACCCATGATGCTGACGAATTCGCCGCGCGCGATGTCCAGACTGATCTGTCGCAGCACGAAGACGCGCGATCCGGCGAGGGGATACGAGCGTTCGACGTCGGCGAGGCGGACCAGCGGATCCATCAGGGGTTCCTCCTTGATCATTCGTGGCGAAGCGCGGCCGCGGGATCGACGCCGGGCGTGCGGCGCAGGTGTCGCAGAGTGTCGAGCATCATGAGTCTGCCTGGATACGGATCATTCGTAACGCAGCGCTTCGACCGGCGCCGTCCTCGCGGCGCGTCGCGCCGGCAGCCAGCAGGCGGCGAGGGCAACCGCGGCGAGCACGACCATGACCGTCGCGAGGCTCGCCGGATCGATGGCGCCGACGCCGAACAACTGACTGCGCAGCACGAAGCCGAGCGCGATGGCGCCGACGACGCCGATACCGAGGCCGATCGCGAGCAGCCGTGCGCCGTCGGCCAGCACCTGGCGGCGGATGCGCATCGCGTCGGCACCGATCGCCATGCGCACGCCGAACTCGCCGGTGCGCTGCGCGACCGCGAAGGCGAGCACGCCATAGATGCCGATCGCGGCCAGCACGAGCGCGAGCGCCGCGAACGCGCCGATCAGCTGCATTGGCACGCGACGCCCCGTCAGCGAGAGCTGCACGCGCTGGTCGAGCGTCATGACTTCGTAGAGCGGCTGGTCCGGATCAATGGCTCGGATCGCCGCGCGCAGCGGCTCGGCGAGCGTGCCCGGCGTGACGGTGGTGCGCAGCACGAGCGCCACGGTGTCATCAGGCATCTGGCCGTAATTGAGGTAATAGCTTTCCTGAGTGACGTCCTCGCCGAGATCGGCATTCTTGATCGTGCCGACGACGCCGACGATCGTGAAGCGGCGATCGGTGAAACCGGGACGCTCCAGGTCAAGCACGTGTCCGATCGCGTCGCCGTTCGGAAAACGCTTCTTCGCGAACAGCTCGTCGATGACGGCGACCTTGTTGGCGCTGGACCAGTCCGCGCGCTCGAACGTGCGCCCTTGGCGCAGCGGGATGCCCATGGCCTTGAAGTAGCCGTCGTCGACCGTGCGCTGGAACGCGTGCGGCGTGGCGTCGTTGTCCGTGATGCCGACGATGCGGTAGCTCGAGCCGGCGACGTTGCCGGACAGCGGCTTCGCGTCGGTGACGCCGGCCGCGCTCACGCCTGGCAGGTTGCGCGCGGCCTCGAGATAGCGCGCCATGATCGCCGTGCGCGCGGCAGGGTCGGGATATTTCGCCGGCGACAGCGCGACGGCTGCCGTGAGCACCCCGCGGCTGTCGAAGCCGGGACTTTCCTGCGCGACCTTGGCGAAGCTGCGGACCAGCAGGCCTGCGCTCGCGAGCAGCGCTACGGCGAGCGCGATCTGGACGACGACCAGCGTGCTGCGCAGCGCGCGCGCCTGCCGGCCGCCGCCGCCGAGGCGGCCGGCTTCGCGCAGTACCTGCTGCGGCCGCACCAGGCCCGACGAAAGCACGGGCGCAAGGCCGAAGAGCAGCCCGGCGGCGACGGCGATACCAAGCGTGAAAGCGAGCACGCGAAGATCGAGGCCGAGCGAGACCCAGTCCGGCAGCAGACCGGAGAGGCCGACCAGGCGCTGACCCAGCGCGGCGATGCCGATGCCGAGCGCTGCGCCGGCCAGCGCGAGCAGCACGGCCTCGATCAGAAGCTGGCGCACGACGCGACCACGGCTCGCGCCGAGCGCGGTGCGCACGGAAAGCTCCTTCTGCCGCGACGAGTGCCGTGTCAGCAGTAGGTTGGCGATGTTGGCGCAGGCGATCAGCAGCACGCAGCCCACGGCGAGCTGCAGCAGGATCAGCATGCGCGTGTTCTCACCGGCCAGCAGCGTGCGCAGCGGGCGCACGTTGACGGTGAAGCCCGCCGTTTTCATGAATTGGGCGAACTGCGCGCCGTCGCCGCCGATCGTGCCGATGCGGTCGAGATTGCGGCGGATGACGAGATCGCACTGCGCCTTGACGTCGGCCAGCGTCGCGCCGGGCGCGAGCCGCGCGATGCTGGTCGAAAATTCGTAGCCGCGCTGGTCGTCGGCCTTCTGCGCCGCGGTGAATGCGAACGGCACGTAGAACGCCGTTTCACGGTCGGGAAACATGAAGCCGCGCGGCATCACGCCGATCACGCGGTAGCTTTCGCCGTTGAGGCGCAGATCGCGGCCGATGATCGACGGATCGGCATTGAAGCGGTTGCGCCAGATCGCATCGCCCAGCACGACGACGCGGTCGGTACCGGGCTGTGCCTCGTCCTCGGTGAACGTGCGGCCGAGCGCTGCGCCGACGCCGAGCGTCGAGAACAGCGACGGCGTGGCGCGCAGACCGCGCACGCGCTCGGGCGCGCCATCGAGCGCGAGATTGAAGTTCTCGTTGGTGTAGAGCGCACTGTCCTCGATGGCGGGCACTCCGGTGCGGCGGTCGAGGTAGTCCGGAATCGAGGCACCGGTCGCGTCGAGCCCCATGCCGACGTAGCGGTTCTCGATGTCGATGAGGCGGGCGTCCTCGCGATAGGGCAGCGGCGAGAGGTAGACGCCGTCGATCAGGCTGAACACGAGCGTGTTCGCGCCGATCGCGAGCGCAAGCGTCAGCAGCGCCGCGATCGCGAACGCCGGCCGCGCACTCAGCGAGCGAAGGCCGTAGCGCAGATCCTGGATCACACTGTCGAGCATCTGGAATCTCCTAGTTCAGCGCTTCGCGCGGTGCGGCCGCCGACGCGCGTCGCGCCGGCACGAGGCAGGCGAGCAGCAGTGTTCCGAGCAGGAGCGCGCTGACGCCGGCGAGCGTCACCGGGTCCGCGGCCGGCACGCCGGACAGCAGGCTCCGTGCCGCCCGGACGCCGGCAAGCGCGAGCAGAAGGCCGAGCGCGACGCCGGCGACGCCGATCGCGAGCCCGCCGTGCAGGACGAGGCGCGCGATGCGACGCCGCGTCGCGCCGAGCGCCTGGCGCACGGCGAACTCGTGACGGCGCTCGCCGACGGCGAAGGCCATGAGGCCGTACACACCGCCGACGGCGAGCACGAACGCGACGAGCGCGAACGCGCCGAGCAGCGCAAGGCTGAGGCGCCGACCGGCGAGCGCGTCGGCGCGCAAATCGGTCAGCGAATGCAGGCTGTACGGAATGCCGGCTGCCGAACGGCGCAGTACACCCTGCAGCTCGTCGATGACGACGCGCGCCGGCAACGTGGAGCGCACGACGATGTTGAAATCGGAGGCGGTTGCCGGGCGCTGTGCGAGATCGACATAGACCGATCCGAGCGGCGCGCGCTCGAGATCGCTGTCGCGCACGTCGCCGACGACGCCGACGACCGTGAGCACGCGCATGTCGCCGTCCATGTTGCCCATCTGAAAACGCTGGCCGATCGGATCGCGGTCGCCCCAGGCGCGCCGCGCGGCCGTCGCGCTGACGACGGCGACGTGCGTGCCGTCGGCGACGTCGCCGGCGTCGAACGTGCGTCCGCTGAGCAGCGGGATGCCGGCGGCTTCGAAATAGCCTTCGCTGGCGACGCGGAACTCGGCATGGCCGATCGGTGCCGGCGCGTGCTGCACATCAGTGACGCCGCCGTCCCAGAAGGCACCGTCGGGCGCGCCGGACAGCGGGAGGCTGCTGACGCCGCCGACGGCGGTGACGCCGGGCAGCGACGCGAACTCGCGCATCAGCCCGGCATAGCGGCGCGCCGTGGTCGCGGCCGCGGCGGGATCGCGTGTCCACGGTTGCGAAACCTGCACGCTCACCGCGTTCTCGGCGTCGAAACCGGGATCGACGGCGAGCAGGGTGAGAAAGCTGCGGCCCAGCAGGCCCGCGCCGGCCAGCAGCACGGTCGTCAGCGCGGTCTGGCCGACGAGCAGCAACGTGCGCGCGCGAATCTGCGTCCGGCTGGCCGACATGCCGCGGCTGCTTTCGCGCAGCTCGCCGACCGGATCGCGGCGCCGCGAGTTCCAGAGCACCGCGCCCGCGGTGACGAAACCGATCGCAACGGCGGCGAAGATGGTCGTCGCGACCATGCCGCCGTCGAGACCGACTTCGCTCGCGCGCGGCAGCGCATCGCCGGCGGACCGCACAGCGATGCGGGTGGCGAACGCCGCAGCGCCGAGGCCGATCGCCGTCGCCGCCGCCGAGATGAGGAGACTTTCGAAGAGGACCTGTCGCGCGAGCCGCGCGCCGCTCGCGCCGAGCGCTGCCCGCACGGCGAGCTCGCGCGCCCGCGCGCCGTTCAGCGCGAGCAGCAGGTTCGTCGTGTTGATGATCGCGATCAGCAGCAGGAACGCGGTGCCGGCGGCAAGCAGCAGCAGGGCGCCGCGCACGGGAGCCGCGATCGCGTCGGCGAGCGGCCTGATGCCGAAGGCAACGAGATCGACGCCGTCGCCGAAGCGCGCCTTGAGGTTCGTCGCGAGCGCGTTTGCAGCGAGCCGTGCCGCGCCGAGATCGGCGGCGCTGCGCAGGCGCCCCACGGCGCTCCAGTTGTGCGCAGTGCGCGAGGTGTACGGCGGATCGAGGTTGGGCGTCCAGACGACGGCATCGTTCGGAAACGCAAAGCCGCGCGGCATCACGCCGATGACGGTGTAAGTCTCGCCGTTGACGTCGAGCCGGCTGCCGACCACGTCCGCGCGCGTGCCGAGCAGGCCGCGCCAGAGCGCATCGCCGACCACCGCGACCTTGTCGCGTTCGTCCTTGCCGTAGGTGCGGCCGAGCGCCGGCGCGACGCCGAACACGCCGAAGAAATCTCCGCCCGTCGTGTCAATGGTCGCGCGGATGGCGGCATCCCCGCTGCGCAGCACGCCGGGCCAGCTCGTGTGCATCGCGGTGGTGGCGAGCGGCGCGAGCGCGGCCGAGACGTCGTCGTAGTTCGGCTCGGCGAGCGCCATGGTGTGGCCGTCGGCGGCGGTTTCGCGGATCTCGATGAGCCGGTCGGGCTCGGGATAGGGCAGCGCTCGCAGCAGCACCGCCTGGACGACGCAGGCGATCGCGATCGCGGCGGCCATGCCGGTCGCGAGCGTCAATGTCGCGAAGATCGCCGTGCCGGCGCGGGCGCGCAGGCTGCGCAGCGCGAAGCGAAGGTCGCCGAGCGCGCTCATGATGCGGCACGCTCGCTGCGCGGACGCATGAGGCGCTGATCTTCCTCATGACGCAGACGGTGCATCGTTTCCTCGTCGACGACGCGCCCGTCGAACATGAAGATCTTGCGCTGCGCGAAATCGGCGTAGCGCGGATCGTGCGTGACCATGCAGATGGTCGAGCCGGACTTGTGCAGCTCGTCCAGCAGCTGCATCACCGCTTCGCCGTTCTTGGAATCGAGGTTGCCGGTCGGCTCGTCGGCGAGCAGGATCGAGGGTTGCCCGACCAGTGCGCGGGCGACGGCGACGCGCTGCTGCTGGCCGCCGGAGAGCTGCGCCGGGAAATGCTTGACGCGATGCGCCATGCCGACGCGCTCCAGCGCGGCGATCGTGCGCTCGCGCCGTTCGGCCTTGGATACGCCTTCGCGGTAGGTCAGCGGCAGCTCGACGTTCTCGAACACGGTGAGGTCGCCGATCAGGTTGAAGGCCTGGAACACGAAGCCGATTTCGCGGTTGCGGATCTGCGCGCGTTCGGCCGCGCCGATGTCGGAGACCTCCCGGCCGTTCAGCACGTAGGCGCCCTCGCTCGGCGTGTCGAGCAGGCCGAGGATCGCGAGCAGGGTCGACTTGCCGCAGCCCGACGGCCCGGAAATCGATACGTATTCCCCGCGATGGATGTCGAAGTGGACGCCGGCGAGCGCGTGGGTTTCGACCTCGTCGGTCAGGAAGACTTTCTTGATGCTGTCCAGGCGGATCAGTGCGTCGTTGGCGTTCATCGTGGGCGTCGTTCGTTCGAGTGGTCAGGGTTGGATGCGGTTTCCGGCGCAAACGTCTCAATCGAGACGCACGCGATCGTTCTGGTCGAAGGCGCTGGTGTCGGAGAGGATGACGCGGTCGCCGACGTTGAGGCCCTGGACGATCTCGATCAGGTTCACCGAGCTCTTGCCGAGGCGCACCGGCACGCGGCTGGCGACATTACCGCCGGGCTCAAGTCGGAACAGGCGGACCTCGGAGTCGGATTGGCCGAACGCAGGGCGGCCGACGTACAGCACGTCGGGCAGGCGCTCGATCTCGATCGTGCCGTCGACCGAGAGATCCGGCCGCGCGCCGGGCGGCAGTTTGCCTTCGAGCTCGACGTCGACCTGCACCGTGCCGTTCTGCACGGCGGGATCGACGCGCAGCACCTTGCCTTCGATGACGCCGTTGCGCGTGTCGACCTTGACCGGTTGGCCGAGCGCGACGTCCTTGGCCTGCGTCTCGGCGATGCGCAGCTCGGCCATCAGCTCGCCCGGCCGCGCGACGCGCGCGAGGTTCGCGCCCGCGGCGACCTGCTGGCCTTCCTCGACCGGCACCTGCTGCAGGATGCCGGCGATGCCGGCACGCACGTGCAGGGCATCGGCCTGGCGCTGGCGCAGCTCGCGGGTCGCGATGAGCTGATCCAGCCGCGCCTGCTCGGCCGCGAGCTGCGAAGCGATGTTGCGGCGGAACTCGACCACGCGCTGCTCCTCCAGCTTCATGCGGTTCTTGAACTGTTCGAGCATGACGAGGCTCTTCTGGTACTGCACGGCGGGAATCACGCCCTTCTCGGCAACAGGGCGCTCGGCCTCGGCCTGCATGCGCGCCGTCTCGTAATCGCTCTTCGCCTGCGCGAGCGCGGACTGCTCGTCGAGCAGCCTCGAATTGAGATCGGTGCGCTTGGCGACGAGATCGGATTCGGCTGCGGTGACCGCGGCCTTGGCCGCGAGCAGCTGATCGTCGACTTCCGGATTGCTGAGCTCCATGATGACCGTGTCGGGCTTCACCTCCGCGCCGGGCTTGATGACGATGTGCTCGACGCGGGCCGCGGTTTCGGCGGCGATCCAGCGGATCTCCTTCGGAACGAGCGTTCCGGGGCCGCGCACTTCGCGCAGCAGCTCGCCGCGCTTGACCGTGTCGATCAGAACGCTCGATCGCTCGATGGAAGGGATCGCCGGGCCGAGCGCGGAAAGGCCCGCGGCAGCAGCGGCGAGTAGCACGACGAGGGCGCCGCCGATCAGGTACTGGCGTCGGCGCTTGCGTTTCTTGAGCTCGGGACGGGCGATATCCATGCGCCGATGGAGCAGGGAGCGTGCCACGCCTTGGCTACGGCGATTTCATCGCGGGAAAAACCTGAAAGTTCAATTGGATATTCGATGTTTCTGCCACGGAATATCACACGCGTGCCGAACCCATGAAAGCGCGAGCGTCCGCTGGCGTACAGTGCACTGAACGGCTGCGTACACGATGAGCCGAGCCCGTGATCACCGAATGCGCCGGGATGTTGCTCAGAATTCCAGATCGAGCGCCGCGCACAGGTAGTCGATCATCGGGGCGATGCGCCGGAAGGTCTCGATGACGGTCGGCAACAGCTCGTCCGAGGTGACGACGGCGTCGGGAATGCCGGCGCCGGCCGCAAAGTTGCGGCGCTTCAGGTCTTCGATCAGTTCATGCTCGGGATCGAATCCGCGCGGCGGGCGCGACAGGCTCTCGCCCCAGAACTCGAAGCGTCTGCGGAACGCCGGCGTGTGCACGGCCTGCTTCCATGCGGCGGGATTGTCGGCAAGGAACGCGCGGATCCTTTTCAGCGTCGGCGGCTCGGGATGCCAGAGCCCGCCGCCGGCGAAGCAATCGCGTGGCTGGATGTGCAGGTAGAACGATGGCGCTTCCACCTCGCGCCTGCGTTCGTGCGAAAAGCGTGCGCCGCCCCAGGTTTTGTACGGCGTCTTGTCGCTGCGGAAGCGCGTGTCGCGGTGGATGCGGAACAACGAGCCGCCCTGCGGCCTCGGATCGGCGCGGTAGTGCGCACTGATCTTCGCGAGCGGTGCCTGGAGATCGGCGATCAGGCGCAGGAACGGCTGGCGCAGCACGTCCTCGTAGCGCGCCTTGTTTGCGGCGAACCAGGCGCGGTTGTTGTTGGCGGCGAGATCACGCAGGAAGCGGAAGGTGGCTGGGGTGAAGTAGGCGGAGGGCATGGAGTGCAGGAAATAGGGAAATAGAGAATAGGGAAGGTAGGGCGCCTGGCCCATTCCCTATTCTCCATTCCCCATTCCCCTCTCTTCAAAGCAATGTGCGGCCCCAGTGCTCGAGCTGATCGAGCGTGGCGTGGCCCGCCGGTGTCATGGACGGGTCCGCGCGCAGGGTCGTGATCGCCGCAAAGTAATCCTCCAGCGTGCGGGGCGTGGACGCCGTGCCGGTCTCGAGCCGCTTGCGCCGCTCCGCTTCCCACCGCTCGGCCTCGTCGAGGCTCAGCGTCGCCGGCCAGTTGCGAGCGCGGTAGCGGAACAGGAGCTCCGCGCAGCGCGTGTCCTTGAACGGAAACGGTCGCGTGCCGAGCTGCTCCGGCGGCGTCTCGCGCACCGAGCGCAGTAACAGGCGATCGTCATCGGAAAAAAAGCAGTCATAGAGCGCGATCTCGACGTCGGTGGGCGCGGGCTCGGGCCCTCGCTGCGCGTCGCGCGCGAAGATGCGCCGTACCTTCTCGGCCACGCCCTCGGCAGCGCGCAGCCGATCGAGATGGCGCAGGCCGCGCTCGACATCGAGCGCGATGCGCGTCGTGTCCGTCGTGCGCAGCACGCTCAAGGGCGCGAGTGCCGGCGAGCGGTTCGCATGCACGATCTTGAGCGGAATGCGCTCGACGCCCTCGGGCAGGTCGGCACGCGGTGTGAACACGCGATCGGCGATGGCGTCGGCATCGAGCTCGATCAGCGGGGCGGGATCGGCGTCGAGATCGAACACGATCACGCGATTCGGGTGCGTCGGATGGGCGGCGAGCGGCGCGATCATCGCAAGGCAGCCGCGGCTCGCCGGATAGCGTGACGAAACGTGCAGCAGCGGCGTCATGCGTGCCACGTCGATCAGTTCGAACACGCGCTGCTTCCTGCGCAGGGCGAGGTGCCAGTTCCAGAGCCTAGGCTGGCGCAGACGCAGGACACGCGCGAGGCCGAGCGTCGCCTCCACATCCGACAGCGCGTCGTGCGCTTGCTGCTGCATCACGTGGTTCGCGCGCGCGAGGTCCTCGAGCCGGAACGTCGGCGTTCCGTCCTCGCGCAGCGGCCATTCGATGCCGTGCGGCCGCAGCGCGTAGCACATGCGCGCGAGATCGATCAGGTCCCAGCGCGAATTGCCGTTCTCCCACTCGCGCGCGTACGGATCGTAGAAGTTGCGGTACAGGAGATGCCGCGTGAACTCGTCATCGAAGCGCAGCGAGTTGTAGCCGACGCTGCAGGTGCCGGGCTCGGCGAGCAGCTCGTGCACGCACGCGGCGAACTCCGCCTCGATCACGCCCTCGGCCTCGGCGCGCTGCGGCGTGATGCCGGTGACGAGGCAGGCGTACGGATCGGGCAGCACGTCGCGCGCCGGCTTGCAATAGAGCGTGACCGGATCACCCAGGATCTCGAGCTCCGACGTGGTCCGTATCGCGGCGAACTGCGCCGGCCGGTCACGCCGCGGGTCCGCGCCGAACGTTTCGTAGTCGTGCCAGAGAAAGGTCTGCATCGCGCGTCCGCTGCCGGTCCCGCAGCGTAGCCGCGCGGCGCCGCTTCTGACAAATGCCTCTGTCCGCTTGCGGGGCCGCATCCGGCGCACCTGCTAGACTCGCTGCGGATGCCCGCGGGGGAGGCAAGGCGCGCATCGATGAGGAGAGCCGAATGCTGCACGAGGACAACCTGATCTGGATCGATCTCGAAATGACCGGACTCGATCCCGCTCATGATTCCATCCTCGAGATCGCGACGATCGTCACCGACAAGGATCTCAACGTGCTGGCCGAAGGGCCCGAGTTCGCGCTGCGGCATCCGGTCGAGCGGCTGGAGGCGATGGACGACTGGAATCGCAACCAGCACCGCAAGTCGGGTCTCTGGCAGCGCGTGGTCGATTCGACGATCGACATCGCGACGGCCGAAGCACTCACCGTGGAATTCCTCGCCCAGTGGGTGCCGCCGGGCAAGTCGCCGATGTGCGGCAACTCGATCTGCCAGGACCGGCGCTTCCTGTATCGGCTGATGCCGCGGCTGGAGAGGTACTTCCATTACCGCAACCTCGACGTGTCGACGATCAAGGAGCTGGCGCGGCGCTGGTCGCCCGACCTCGCACGCGGCTTCAGCAAGGAATCGACGCACACGGCCCTCAGCGACGTGCGCGATTCGATTGCGGAGCTGAGGTACTACCGCCCGTACATGGGGCGGCTCGCGGGAGCGCTCGAAGCGCCTTGATGCGCGTCGCCGTGTCAGTCGAGCAGAGGACGCAGGTCGTCGGGGATCGGCCGCTTCGGATGCGTGCGCCGGAAGAGGCGCAGGCTTTCCGTAGCCTGCTGGGATCGGCCCTGCCGCATCAGTTCGCGGATGTGCGCCAGCCACGCTTCCGGCGCAAGCTGCATGTCGCGCTGCAACTCGACTGATCCGCTGGGCGGCGTCGGCGACGACAGGCCTTGCCTGTGGCGTGCCGCGCCGGCTGCCGGCTGCGAACGCTTGTCGTCGGTCGCGCCTTGTGCCGCGGGATTGGCCGCATTGCCGTACGGGCGAGTTGACTCTTCCGACTCCGCTCCGGCTTCTCGTTGATGACGTTCCGCTTCCGGGAATGCCTGCGGCAGAGGCGCCTCGACCGGCACCGGCGCCTGCTTCGGCGCCGGCGGTGGAGGCGCGGCCGTCGCGGGAGCGGGCTTGCTCATTGTCTTTGCCTTGCGCGCGGACTGCCGGATCGCATCGCTGGTCGGGCTGGCGCCGGACGCTTCGTCTCGCGCCGCGGCCGGCGCCTGCGTTGCGGCGGCCGGAGCCGGCGCTTCGGCCGGCGCTGCGTCTTCGTGCTTCCTGCGGGCCGATTCACTGATCGGCTGCACCGGCACCACTTCTCGTGCCGGGCCGATGATGCTCTTGTCGCTCATCGCGTCGTGCCCGATGCGCCAGGCGATGCCGGCGGCGAGCACGATGCCCGCCGCCGAGCCGATGCCGAAGATCCAGCGCTGGCGCCTCGGCGGCTTGCCGCTGTGGACGGCGCGCGCGGCGTCGCTGAGCACCGCCCGATCGAGCCGGCGCGGGGGCTCGTAGCGCGGCAGTCGCCGGTACAGCCGGCCGATCTCGCCGCCGTCCTCGCGCAGGAGGTCGTCCATATCGCGTTCGCGGTCGTGTGTGCTCATGAAGCAAACCTCGCACGGATGCGTGCGAGCGCGTAGCGCAGGCGGGATTTCACCGTCTCGCGTCCGGCGCCGGTCACCGCGGCGATCTCCTCCAGCCCGAGCCCGCTCTCGACGCGCAGCAGGAAGGCGACACGCTGCTCGTCCGGCAGGTCCTCGAGCGCAAGCTGAAGCCGCCGGCGCTGCTCGAACTCCGTGAGCACGCGCTCGGGCTGCTCGTCGTCGGGCGCATCGAGCGTGCGGAACACGGCTTCTGACTCCTCGTCGGACGCCTGCGGACGCTGGCGCCGGAAGCGATCGACGATGAGATTGTGGGCGATCTGGAGGAGCCAGGTCGTGAACTTGGCCTCCGGACGATACCGCTCGCGCGCCGCGATCAGCCGGCTCCAGGTGTCCTGGAACAGCTCGTCGGCATCGGCGCGATGGCGCAGCGTGCGCAGCAGGAAGCGGTACAACGTTCCGCGATGGCGCCGGTAAAGCATCTCGAAGGCGAGCAGGTCGCCTCCGGCATAAGCGAGCATCAATTCCTCATCGGTCTTTTCGGACCCCATGCCCGAGAGGTTAAGGCATGCGAACGAAAGGCGTCACGGTGACCCAGGAGGATGAAACGCGGGATCCGGTAGGGCGGGGTTTGCGCGGCCGGCGTGCCGCGCGGTCGCGGGGAGGGAGGATCGGGGCGGTGCGGGGGCCGTTTCCCGGTTGCCGTGAGGCGTCCCGGGTCGACGGCTGGGGAACGCCGGCTTCGCGTTGGCGCGGCCCACGAAAAAAAATTTTCGAGAAAGTGGCGAGATGGGTCTTCGAATCTCGTATTGGATATTCAAGCGCCCGCCGGATCGATCGTCTTGCCACGACAATTGCGCTAAGGCCCATCGATATCCCCCAAGCACACTATCGATGTGCCCGTCCGGCGGGCGCCCCTTCTGAGTCCGATTTCGCGTCGATTTCAAACATGCAACCCGCGGCGACCTCGCCCGGACTGCTGCAACGGCTTCGTGGCTGAAGCTCGGCCAAAGCCGGATGCCCTCGTCCTGGTAGCGGGCTGTTCCGCGCCGCGCATGGCGAACTTCGCCGCCGAATTACGAATTACTGATTTGAGCGCACGCGACCCGTGCGATCCCGCCCGCCCGGAAGCGGAGTGCGGAGATCCGCTTCCGTTGGCGGGCGGTCTTTCCCGTTCACTGAGGTCGAGCCCGGCCGAGGGGGGAGCGTCCGCCGAACAGCCGGCGGCCGATCGGGTTCGCCGCACGGACGCATGCGCTGGAGAACGCATGCCGAAGAGGAATGTTGCGGCGGACGCTCAATTCTTCCGATACGAAGTTTGGTGCCCGATCTCGCCACGTCGCGCTGAAATTTCGGTACGGCGGGGTGATGCCGGCCTGGGCGCCGACCGCGACGATCCGGCGCCTCAGCCCGCGGCCGTCGCCTTGTCGGCAACGTCCCGTGCCCGGTGACGCTCGCGGATATGCTGGACGCGGGTCCAGATCTGCGTCGAGAGCGCGTCCTTCCAGACGTGGCCGAGCAGTCGCACGAAAACGGCGTCGCGCCGGGCACGGCGCTCGACCCGGCTGATGATGCGCGGCCCGTGGCGGCGCAGGAGCGCCTCGAGCGGGCCGGCGCAGAGGAGGGCCATCGTCGCGTCCGAAGCGTCCCTGTCCAGAACGGCCAGGATGAACTCAAACGCGTCGTTCGGCGCCTCGTCGCAGAGGTCCCAAACCTTTTCGACGACCCAGGACAGGTCCTCGCGCTCGACCCCGATCTCGGGTGTCCGTTGCAGCTTCAGCCAGCTTGAAACCAGCCGCTGCCTCTCCTTCAAGCTCATCGGCATCGCGTCGGTCCTCACGCGCAGGCGCGCGTGCGCGCCCCGCGCACGCGTGTCGACGTGAGTAGTTACGAAATTCGATGCCCGAGCCCGCCACTCGATTCGCTCGCGGCGGCCGGGCGGTCGGAAAAACAGCGGCGGAGACCATCCTCGTCTCGCGACTCGTAATTAGGAGACGGCAGGCCGCTCGCCGCGCCGATTCGTGGAGTCGCCGACATGTACCCTGAAAGGCATCCGCCCGAGGCGGGGCAGCCGACGGCCGAGCCCCCTCAGCCCGCAGCGGCGGCGCACTCCCGCCTCGGACAGGCCACGCTCGTCGTCATCGAAGGCGAATCTCCGGGCCGACGCCTGCCGATGGGCGACGCGCCGCTCATCATCGGGCGCGGCATGGGCGTCGATCTGCAGCTCAAGGACCCGACCGTCTCGCGCCATCACTGCGTGATCTGGCGCGCAGCGGGCCGCTGCTGGGTGCGCGATCTCGGCTCCACCAACCAGACTCGCGTCAACCAGCGCCCCGCGTTTACGACCGAGATCTTCGAAGGCGACGTCGTCCGGGTCGGCCACACGGCGCTCGTGCTGACCATGAAGCCCGCCGGACAGCCCGCGCGCGACGCAGCGGAAACCGACGCGTCCCCATAACGCATGTCTTCGCGCTCGCCACGCGCGTCATGTGCATCGACGCTGGCCGCAAGCCGCCGACTCTGCGATCCTTTGCGCCGTGCCCGGGTGGCGAAATCGGTAGACGCAAGAGACTTAAAATCTCTCGACGGGCAACCGTCATGCCGGTTCGAGTCCGGCTCCGGGCACCAGACGCGGCTTGCGTTCCAAATCACAACACGCTCAGAACAAACCGCGAATCCCCACCGACACGTTGCGCCCCGGCAGTGGCGCCTGGTCCTTGATCAGCGACGTCGCGAGTCGCGCGGTCGCGTCGGCGAGGTTGTTGGCGTCGAGGAATGCTTCCCACGTCGAGCGGTCGCTGTTGTAGAAGCTCCATGCGAGGCGCGCGGTGACGAGCGTAAAGTCTTCCGTGTCCGTTTCGAATGCGGCGGGGTCGTCCTGATCGAAGTAGTGGACGGCGCCGAGGCTCGCGCGCCAGTCGTCGTTGTGCCAGGCAAGTTCCGTTCCGAGGCGGGCGGCCGGGATGCGCGGTACGTGGCTGCCATCGGCCAGCGTGGCGCGGACGGTATCGCCCCAGATGCGCAGGTCATAGTGGCCGCTCGCGTTCTTCGCGACGTGGAAGATCGCTTCGGCTTCGGCGCCGCGAAAGCGCGCGTCGGCCTGCGACCAGTCGCGCACGGGCAGGTCGTCTTCGACGAGTCCGGTGTTGGCGAGATAGATGAAGTCGTCGTAACGGTTGTAGTACGCCGCGACCTTCGCTTCGACGGCATCGCTGTGATAGTGCAGGCCGAGCTGGGCCTGATTCGCGGTCTCGACTCCGAGACCGGCATTGCCGATTTCGAACGTCGCCGAGGCGTTGTGCGGTCCGTTCGCGAACAGCTCTTCCTCCGCGGGTGCGCGCTGCGCACGGTCGAGGTTGAACGTCAGATGCCAGGCGTCATCGAAGCGCCATGAGAGCCCGGCCGAAAGACTGAGCGGATGGAAGTCGCGCCGGATGCCATCGTCGGGCCGGCTGGACTGGCTGTCGCCACGCGCACCGAGTTCCAGCTTGAGCGGACCCCATGCCTTCTGCTCGGTGACAAAGAGGCCGATGCCTCGGGTCGATGTCGGCGGCACGAAGGTCTCGTCGCCGATCGCTGCAAAGTCTCGATGGAAAAACTGGACGCCGAAGGCCCCGCGCCAGCCGGCGAGTGGCGAGTGCGTCAGCAGCACGCGTCCTTCGTTGGCGTCGTTGCTGAATGTCGTCCCCGGCGTGTCGCCGTTGAATTCCACGTGCCGGTAATCGGTATGCCCGAAATTGAGCTCGGCGCGATCGATGCCGGCGAGCGGTGAATCGAGCGCGCCTTTCATGTCGTAGCGCGTCTGCTCCATCTGGATGTGGACGGGCGGCTCATCCGCATCGCCGGGCTCGGCCGGATTGCCGTAGTCATCGAGATAGCGCGAGACGGAAAGCCCGAGATAACCCGAGCCGCCCAGCCACGATCCGCCGAGCGCACCGGCTTTGGTGTGCACCCAGCTATTGTCCAGCGTGCGTCCCGGAATGTCGTAATCGCCGGCGTGGCGGTCGAGGCCGTCGGCGTGAAGCGCGAAGGTGTCGCCGCCCGTGTCAACGCGGAACATGCCGGTGCTGCCGTCGGATACGCTGTCGTAGGCGATCTGCGCCCGCCCATTCAGCCCGTTCCGCGGCGCCGCGTCCGGAATGCGCCCATCGACCACATTGACGATGCCGCCGATCGCGCCCGAGCCGTAGAGCAGCGTCGAAGGGCCTTTCAGGATTTCGATCTGATCGGCAAGGAACGGCTCGACCGTCACCGCGTGGTCCTGACTGACGCTCGAGACATCCTCCGAGCCGAGTCCGTCGCTCAGCACGGACACGCGCGGCCCATCCATGCCGCGGATGACGGGACGGCCGGCGCCGGCGCCGAACGCGCTGGTCTGCACGCCCGGGACGCCGGACACCGTCTCGCCGATGGTTGCGGCGCGGACGTCGTCGAGCGCGGCGCCCGCGAGCACGCTGACCGGTGTGGCGAGCTGGTCCGTCGTCTGCTGCATCGGCACGGCCTGGACCACGATCTCGCGAAGCTCGGCCGCGGGTTCGGCGTTATCGGGCTTGACGTTGCGGGGTACGTCTCCGCTTTCCGTGCCGCCGGCTGCTGCGGAGGCGGGTGTGGCGGGTGAGACAGGCTCGCTGGCGGCGCACATCGCCGGCAGCGCGGAGGCGATCAAGGCCACGAGGAGGGTTCGCTTGAGATTCATTGCGGGAACGCGGGTTTGTGTTCTATTGAGGAACGTTATAATATAACGCTATGGCTCGACACAGCCCGCCAGAAGTCATGGGGCTGCCGTTTCAGCCGGAACGGATCCGGCGGCAGCGCCTGGGCTATTCGGGCGACAGACGTTATGTTGTAGCGCACGAGGTGCGAGCAGGGTGAGCACGATTCCCAAGCCTTCGATGACGACACGGCTGGCCGACCGCGTCGGTGCGACGGCGTCCTTCCTCTGCGCCGTCCACTGCGCGCTGTTGCCTCTCGTGATCGCCGCACTACCTGCGATCGGGCTCGGCGTTCTCGCCAATCACCGTTTCGAGCGCGGCTTCATCGTGTTCGCTTGCACGCTCGCCATCACCACGCTCGTGATCGGGTTCCGGCGGCACCACCGCTTTCGCGCGTTCTGGTTTCTCGCGCCCGGCATCGCGTTGCTGCTTGCCGGCATCGTCGTCGATTTCGAAGAGAGCGCTACCGTGCACGCGATACTGGTGAGCATCGGCGGCACGCTCGTCACGCTCGCGCATCTGACGAATCTGCGGCTTGCACACGGGCACGTTCACGACGCCGCGTGCGGCCATTGAGTGCGACGCACGATTACATCGCAGCCTTGCTGTTGCGTCTTCCGTCGCGTTGGGGGCGAGACCATGCCGGAGGCGCGGATGAGGCAAGCCGCGCGAAGCGCTTCCACGCCGTCACGTGATTGTGTAACCCCAGCCGCGCTTCCTAACATCGTGGCAACCGTCGTTCTCCGGCCACTCCCGTGAGCATTCCGCACGAGCTCGTACCGCATCGTCATCATCACCACGCGCCTGAAGAGCGTCGCGAGAGCCGACTGCTGTTCGCGTTTGCACTGACGTCGGTGATGCTCGTCGCCGAGGCAGTCGGCGGCTGGATCTCGGGCTCGCTGGCGCTGCTCGCCGACGCGGGGCACATGCTCGTCGACGCGGGCGCGCTGATGTTCGCGTGGCTCGGCGCGCGTTACGCGCGGCGACCGGCCGATGCGCTGCGCAGCTTCGGATATGCGCGGCTCGAAGTGCTGGTCGGCTACAGCAACGCGCTGCTTCAGTTCGTGCTGGTGGCGTGGATCGCGCTCGAAGCCGTGCTGCGTTTCGCCAATCCGGCGCCGATCCTGTCCGGCACGATGCTCGGCGTCGCTGTCGCCGGGCTGCTGGTCAATGCTGTCGTGCTGCGTGCGCTGTCGCACGATCACGCCGATCTCAACACGGCCGGAGCGCGGTTGCACGTGCTCGGCGATCTGCTCGGATCGCTCGGCGCCGTCGCCGCTGCGCTGCTCGTGCGCTACCTCGGCTGGCTGTGGGCCGACCCCGCGGTGTCCATCCTGATCTCGCTCCTGATTCTCGCGAGCGCGTGGCGCCTGCTCGGCCGCAGCGCGCACATTTTGCTCGAAGGCACGCCGGACGGCATGGACGCGGCGCTGGTCGGCAGCACGATCGAGCGCGAAGCAGCCGGCGTGCACGACGTGCATCACGTCCACATCTGGCAGCTCTCCGGCGGCCGCCACGTCGCGACGCTGCACGCGCGCGTGCGCGATGGCCATGCGCCGGATCAGGTGATCCTCGGCATCCAGTCCGTGTTGCGCGAGCGGTTCAGCGTCGATCACGCGACGGTGCAGCTCGAAACGGCGCCCTGCGGACATCCGGGCTGCCGCGAGTCTCCCTGATCGCGATTGTTGCGCCGCGGCGGCAGGCTGCTATCCTGCGCGGCCCGATCGATCCGGATTTGACGAGGAAACAGCAATGGGCAGAGGCGACCGCAAGACGCGCAAGGGCAAGATCGCGATCCGCAGCTACGGCAACGTGCGTCCGCACGCGGTGAAAAAGTCAGCGGGCACGAAGCCGGCCGCCGCGAAGGCGCCGGCGAAGGCGGCGCCGCGCAAGGCCGCTCCGGTGAAGAAGACAGCGGCGAAAAAGACGGCCTGAACGAAATCCCGGGCACCCCGCGCTCGAACGAATCAGCGCGGCTGGTCCGGCGCTGGCAGGGGCGACTTCGGCAGCGCCGCTTCGGCCAGTTCGATCGAAGCGCGATACGCCGTCGCAAGCTCGGGTTGCGCAGCTCGTATGGCGCGCGCGGTCGCGAGCTCGCTGGCGGCTTCGTCGGTGCGTCCGAGCATCGCCAGGCACTCGGCGCGCAGCGCGGCGGCTTCGGCGAGCTTCGGGCTTTCCGGCAGATACGACTCGCCGCGGATGGCGCGGGCTTCGGTGAGCGGCTCCAGCGCGCCTTGCGCATCGCCCGCGCGGAGCAGCGCTGTTCCTTCGATGATGTCCGCACGCGCAAAAGCGAGGCGCAGATGATCGCCGACGCCGCTTTGCCGGATCATCACGTGCACATCTTTTGCGAGCTGCGCCGCGTCGGCAAGAGCGCCTGACGCGAGATCGATTTCGGCGCTCAGCAGCCGGTGCTCGATGTCGGTCAGCGAGACGGCGCCGGCCGGCGCGGGCTCCACGAAATAGTCTGCCAGCAGCGCACGCGCCGCTTCGGGCTTGCTTTTGGCAAGCGCCACACGCGCCCGCAAGGCAACGCTCGCATTGTAAGCGGCAGTCCGCGGCTGGACGCCGACTTTCGCGTAGATCGCCGCGCTTTCGTCGAGCAGCGCGCTGGCTGCATCGGTGCGGCCCATTTCGAGCATCGCCTCGGCCACGCCTTCGAGCATGACCGCGAGATAGCGCGTGTTGGGCCGGTTGCGGCGCCGGTTCTCGACGGCCGCGTTCATTTCTTCCAGGCCTTCGCGCAGGGCGCCCGCGCGTGCCAGCGCGTAGCCGTGCTCGCGCAGCGTCTGCGGTGTGTGGAAGACGTCGTCGGGACCGCGGATTTTCAGCGCGAGCTGCCTGGCTTCCTCAAGCAGAGCGAGCCCCTCCCGCGTGCGGCCCGTGTCGAACAGCAGCCGGCCGAGCCGCATTTTCGTCTGCAGGGTGTCGACGTGCTCCTCGCCGTTGATCGCGATCGCGGTGGCCAGCGCGCGACGCGCGCTCGTCTCCGCGCCGGCCAGGTCGAGCAGCCGGAACTGCACCTCGCCGAGGTAGGCGTAGTAGCGCGGCAGCGAGGGATTCGGATCGCCGCTCGCCTCGCGCGAGACCTCGATTGCATGCGCGAACGTCGACGCGGCTTCGCGGAACTGTCCGCTGTTCTCTTCGGCGAGCCCCTGTGTGTACAAGGCGTCCGCGAGGTCGGCGGATTCGCCGCGCCGCGCATAGAGATCGACGGCGCGGCGCGCGTAATCGAGCGAGCGGGCGAGATCGATGCTGCCGTAGTGCTCGGCCTGCTTGCGCAGCAGCGCTCCGCGGATCGGCGAGGACGTGTCGCCACGCCGGTCCAGCAGAGTTTCGGCCTCGCGCAGCACGGCCTCGCGCTCGCCGACCGCGCTCGACGCATGCATCGAGCCCGCGAGCTGGACGAACTCGGCGGCGACTTCCGGCGCGTCATCGCCGTACTGCTCGCGCGCGAGTGCGACGGCCTGCCGGCGCAAGCGCACCGCTTCGTCGTCCATGGCGAGGTCGTCGTACATCTCGCCCATCAGCCGCAGCACGCCGAGCTTGGCTTCCGGCGCCATCGCCATCGCCGAATCGATCTTCTTCGAGCCGATGTCGAGCAGCTCGCGCGCCGTCGTCTCGCGCGCCGCCACCGGGTTGTCCTGGCTGCTCGAATTGGCGCGGAAGATGTCTGCCAGAAACGCCTGCACGGCTTCGGCACGCGCGGCCTGCGCGCGCGCCTCGCGCGCTTGGTGCAAGCTGATGAGCGTCGCTGCAATCGAGACGGCGAAGACGAGCAGGGCGGCGCCGAGCGCGTAGCGATGGCGCCGCACGAATTTCGTCAGGCGGTACAGCGTGCGGTCGCCGCGCGCGGCGATCGGCCTTCCGTCGAGATAGCGCCGGATGTCCGCCGCGAGCGCTTCGGCGGACGGATAGCGCCGCGCCGTATCGCGCGCGAGCGCCGTCAGCGCGATGCGATCGATATCACCGCGCAGCTCGCGCCGGCGCGCGAGGCTCGCGCCGGTCGTGCGGTCGATCGCGGAACTCGGCGGCGGCGGGTCGACGACGGCGCCGGACGGGTTGCGCGTCGCGGGACGCTCGCCGGCGAGCAGCTCGTAGAATACGACGCCGAGCGCATAGACGTCCGTCGCGGTCGTCACCGCGGCACCGGTGAATTGCTCGGGCGCGGCGTAGTCCGGCGTCAGCAGGCGGGCGATCGTCTGTGTCGGTGCATCGACATCCGTCGTCGTCAGCACCTTGGCGATGCCGAAATCGAGCAGTTTCGGCAAGCCGTCGGCGGTGACGAAGATATTCGACGGCTTGAGGTCCCGGTGCACGATGAGATTCTGGTGCGCGTACTGCACCGCTTCGCACACGCGCAGGAACAGCTGCAGCAGGCCGCTCACGTCTAACGCGCGCTCGCGCGCGTAGACGGTGATCGGCAGGCCCTCGACGTATTCCATCGCGAGATACGGCGTGCCGTCCGCAGCGACGCCGCCGTCGATCAGCCGCGCGATGCACGGATGCTCGAGCCGCGCGAGGATCTGCCGTTCCTGGCGGAAGCGGTGCAGCAGGCCCGGCGTCGGATAGACGAGCTGCTTGATCGCGACGCGCTGCTCGAACTCGCCGTCGCTGCGCTCGGCCAGCCACACCTCGCCCATGCCGCCGGCGCCGATCCGGTGCAGCACGCGCCAGGGCCCGAACTGTTCGGGCGAGCGGCGATCCCCTTCGCGATCGAGGATCGCCGACACGGCGGCCGGCGGACGCTCCATGAAACGGACGGCGCGCGCGTCGGCGCGCAGCAGGCGCTCCACTTCGGCGCGCAGCGCCTCGTCTCCGTTGCAGGCTCGAGCGAGCCAGCTCGCGCGCCGTTCCTCCGGCTGTTCGAGCGCTGCGTCGAAAAGCTCCGAGATGCGGCGGCGATCCATGGCGTCAGGCGTCCGGGTACAGCGTCGCGTGCAAGAGCGCCTTCGCGCGCCGCCAGTCGCGGTTCAGAGTGCGATCGCTGACGGAATGCAGGACGGCAATCTCGTTGATCTGCAGGCCCGCGAAGAAGCGCAGCTCGACGAGCTCGGCAAGGCGCGGCTCGTCGGCGGCGAGTTGCGTCAGCGCGTGGTCGAGACGCAGCAGCTCGCCGGGCTCGAGCTCGGCATCGGCGACCTCGGCCGCTTCCTTGAGATCGACGATCTGGAGGTTCTCCCCGCCGCGCTTGTCGGCGAGCCGCGCGCGCGCGTGGTCGATCACGATCTGGCGCATCGCTTTGGCTGCGAGAGCGAAGAAGTGCGCGCGGCCCCGAAGGTCCTGGCCGTCCGGCTGCACGAGCTTGAGATAGGCCTCGTGGACCAGGCCCGTCGTGTTCAGCGTCGCGCCGACCGAGCCCGCCAGCTGCTTGCGCGCCAGCAGCTTCAACTCGTCGTAGACCCGTGCGAACAGCGCGCGCAGCGCATCCGCATCTCCGCTGGAGGCTGCGCCGATGAGTGCCGTGACGTCGCCGCCTGCCACTGTCCCGCCTCGCGACCCGTTCCGAACGAAGTATAGGGCGTGGTGGTGTCGGTCCGCCGCGCCGTTTTCCGTATGGACCAGTGAAGGCCCGTCACGCGCGTCCCGAAACGCGTGGCGGCCGATGGGGCGTCGCGCAGGAGCGCGTCGCGATGGGAGGGAGCTCCCGCCAATGGAACCGGGGTATGTCATGAAACAGCAAGCCGAAAACGCGCGCGTGCCGTCCCTCGCGCGCACTTTCCGTCGCGGCCTCGCGACCCTGATCGCCGGCGTCGCGCTGGCCTGTGCAATCTCCGGCGCGGCGCATGCGCAGGAGCTGGTCGTAGCCAAGACCCTGCCGGATCTCGTCGCGGAGTCGGAATGGATCGCCATCGCCGACCTCGTCGGCGCACAGGCCAGGCGCAACACGCGCGGCAACCTGATCGTGACGGACTACCGCTTCCGCATGGTGCAGACGTTCGAGGGCGTGCCGGATCGCGAAGTCGTCCTGACCCAGGGCGGCGGCACGCTCGCGGGGGAGACGCATCATGTCAGCGATTCGGCCGAGCTCGAGGTCGGCGCGCGCTACCTCGTGTTTGTGCGGCCGGGCCGCGACGAGGTGTTCTCGCCGTTTGTCGGTGGCGCACAGGGCGCGTTCCTGCTGATCGGCGATGCGAGCGCGATGTCTCTCGGCGGCGATCGCACGTTGCGCGACCGCCGCGAGCTGCTCGACGAGGTCGACCGGCTTCTCGCCGAGCGCGCCGGCGCACCGCCGCGCAGGCCGCAGCCCCACGGTATGCCACCCGGCACGTATCCCGCGAAGATCTATCGTCCGCTCGCCCTTACACCGCCCGCCGATGCCACGACGCGCGCTCCGGAACCCGAGAATGGGCCGGCACGGGTGCCGCAACCCTCCAGCGATCACGAAGCGCAGGCGGAGATTCTCGTGCCTGCGGAGGCGGAAGCGATCACGAGCCCGGACTGGCACTACACGCGCCTGATCGCTCCGCCGGCCGTGATCAATGCCTTTCCACACGACTGGGAATGGCATCCGTACGAGGAGCACCAGCTCGCGTACTGGAACACCTACGGCGGCAACGTCTATCTCGTCTATCAGAACCCGACCGGCGACTGGGCGTGGGGCAACAACCGTTTCGATCTGGCGGGATGGCCGAGCAATGCGGACATGATGGCGCAGTTCGGCGTGACCTGGCCGGCGGACTTCATCGGCTGGACGTTCTCGCGCTGGTTCGACAGCGACAACATCATCATCGAATCCGACACGGCGCTGAATCCGGCGTACTGCTGGACGCTCGACGATGCGTACGCCACCGACGGCACCGGCGCCTGCCAGAGCTTCCGCGTGACGATGTTGCACGAAGTGGGGCACGCATGGGGCCTGGATCACCCGTGGGAGACGCAGGTCGTGTCCTGGGATTCGGTCATGAACTACTCGCCCGCGGCGTACCGCCTGGCGCGGCTCTACACGGACGACGCCCTGGCAGTGCGCGCCGCGTTCGCGGGCCCGCCGATCCACGATGCGCTGATCTCGCTGTACACCGTCTCCGCGTCGAGCGGCGTCGGCGCGCAGGCGGTCTACACGCCGATGCAGTCACTGACGGCCAACGTGCGGCACGGCGACGATCTTTCGGCATGGATGACCGGCCAGTTCAAGATCGAGAATCTCGGCACCGACGACATCGTCTCGCCGCGCATCGATTTCTACCTTTCGCAGAACCGCATGAACTGGGACGGCAGCGAGGCGTATCTGGGCTCGGGCGTCGGCGCGACGGTGCCGGCAGGCTGGATCTACACCTTCTGGCTGCCGTCGCTGCCGATTCCCGCGACGACGCCCACCGGCGACTATTATTTCGCCGCGTACCTGCCCGACACTGACGCGAACGGCAACAACAACAGCGCCTGGGCCGCGCAGCACTGGAACAACACGACCATCCAGGTGCACGTCGACAACAACGCGCCGACGCTCGTGCCACAGACGTACTGGCAGTGGAGCGACTACGGCTACATCGGGCCCGCCGGGATCTGGACGTTCAGGTTCTACGGGGAGGCGGGCACGACGTACTACTACAGCATGTGCCCCGCGACGGGCGGTTGGGCAGACTTCGATACCACCCTGTCGATCTCCTACGGAGGCAGCACGCTTGGCTACAACGACGATGCCTGCGGCCTGCAGTCGGAGCTCGTGTGGACGGCGCCGTATTCGGCGTGGTTCACGATAACGGTCGGGAGTTACAACGGCTGGTATCAGGGCACATTCCAGCTCGGCTACCGACGCGACGTGGTGGATCCGATCTTCCACGGAGGCTTCGATCCGTAAGACATGGATGTTGCGGGTGATGTGGGGGTGGCGGCGCCGGAACGGGCCGCTGCCCGGTCAGTTCCCCGCCAGTGTGCGGCCGCCGGCGACGACGCGACGCGCCAGCGCCCCGCCGATCCAGTAGCAGAGATCCGCCGGCCGCTCGATGTCCCAGACCACGAAATCCGCGCGCCGGCCGACTTCGAGGGTGCCGCGGTCGTCGAAGCCGAGCGCGCGCGCCGCGTTGACCGTCGCGCCGCGCAACGCTTCCTCCGGCGTGAGGCGGAACAGCGTGCAGGCCATGCTCATGGCGAGCCGCAGCGAGAGCAGCGGAGACGTGCCGGGATTGAGATCGGTCGCGATCGCGATGGGCACGCCTGAGCGCCGCAGCGCATCGATCGGCGGCAGCTTCGTTTCGCGCAGTGCGTAGAACGCGCCCGGCAGCAGCACGGCCACCGTGCCGTGCGCGGCCATCGCGCGCACGCTGTCCTCGCTGGTGTGCTCGAGATGATCGGCCGAGCACGCGCCGAATTCCGCGGCGAGCGCGGCGCCGCCGAGGTCGGAGAGCTGGTCCGCGTGCAGCTTCACCGGCAGTCCGAGCTCGCGCGCCCGAGCGAACACGCGGCGCGTCTGCGCGGGCGTGAACGCGATGCGCTCGCAGAACGCGTCGACGGCGTCGGCGAGGCCTTCACGCGCGACGGCCGGCAGAATCGCTTCGCAGACTTCGTCGACATAGGCGTCGGGTCGATCCTTGAATTCGGGCGGCAGAGCGTGCGCGGCGAGCAGCGTCGCGCGGACGCCGGCGCCGAGCGTCTCGCCGATCCGGCGCGCGACGCGCAGCATCCTGCGCTCGCTGTCGAGATCGAGGCCGTAGCCGGACTTGATCTCGATCGTGGTGACACCCTCGCTGACGAGAGAGCGCGCGCGCGGCAGCGATTGCGCGAGCAGCGCGTCGTCGTCGGCGGCGCGTGTCGCACGGACGGTCGACATGATGCCGCCGCCGGCGCGCGCGATGTCCTCGTAGCTCGCGCCGCCGAGCCGCAGCTCGAATTCGTGCGAACGGTCGCCGCCGAACACGAGGTGCGTGTGGCAGTCGATGAGGCCGGGAGTGATCCACGCGCCGTCCAGCGATTCGACCTGCGCGGCAAGCGTGTCGGGATGGCCGGGCAGAGCGCTCATCGCGCCTGCAAACGCGATCGTGCCGTCACGGATGCCGAGCGCGGCGTGCTCGATCGCACCGTAGGCCGTGCCTGTGTTGCCGAGTGTCGCCAGCCGGCAGTCGAGCAGCAGCGTGTCCCAGCGTTCACTCATACGTCTTGCGTGGCCTCAGGATCGTGCAGGCGCGGCGCGATCGGCCCGCGAGGAATGCGCGTAGCGTAGGTTCATAGCCGGCGCGCGGACAAGCGGCCGCTGGAAATGCGCGTGAGCGAAGGCTAGGCTCGCCGCTTTGTGCGGCGGAACCAATCATGACGAACGGCTCGTGGAGTGCCGACCACGCCTGGCTGCCGGACGGCTTCGCGACGAACGTGCGCTTCGAGATCGGCACAGACGGCATGCTGGCCGCCGTAGCCCCCGGCGAGGAGCAGCGTGCGCGCCGGATCGGCGCTTACGTGCTGCCTGGCATGCCGAATCTGCACTCGCACGCATTCCAGCGCGCCATGGCCGGCCTCGCCGAGCGGCAGTCGAATCCCGACGACAGCTTCTGGACCTGGCGCGAGGTCATGTATACGTTCGCCGGCCGCATCGGTCCGGACGACCTGCGCGCGATCGCGGCGCAGCTCTATGTCGAGATGCTGAAGGCAGGCTACACGCAGGTCTGCGAATTCCACTATCTGCATCACCGTCCGGACGGGCCTCCGTACGACGATCCGGCCGCGATGTCGCTCGCGCTGATCGAGGCGGCGCGCGAAGCCGGCATCGGGCTCACGCTGCTGCCGACGCTGTACATGACCGGTGGCTTCGACGGGCGGCCGCTGTCGGAGCGACAGCGCCGGTTCCATTTCGATGCCGCGGGCTATCTCCGCCTGGTCGAACGGCTGCGCAGGGAGGAATCCGTACGCGTGCGCGTCGGCGTCGCGCTGCATTCGCTGCGCGCGGTGCCCGAGGCGGCGATGCGCGAGGTGTTCGATGCGGAGCTCACGCGGGATTGCCCGATTCATATCCACATCGCCGAGCAGATCGGCGAAGTGCAGGACTGCCTCGCGATCCGCAATGCGCGCCCGGTCGACTGGCTGCTCGATCACGCGTCGGTCAACGCGCGCTGGTGCCTCGTACACGCGACGCATCTTTCCGATGGCGAGGTAAGGCGCCTCGCGGCAAGCGACGCCGTCGCGGGGCTCTGCCCGACCACCGAGGCCAATCTCGGCGACGGGCTGTTTCCGCTGAAGCCGTATCTCGATGCGGGGGGCCGGATCGGCATCGGCTCGGACAGCCACATTTCGGTTTCGGTGGTTGAGGAGCTGCGCTGGCTCGAATACGGGCAGCGCCTCGCGACGCGCCGACGCAATATCGGCGCGACGCGCGACGCGCCGAGCACGGGAGAGACGCTGTTCCGTCGCGCGCTCGCCGGCGGCGCGCAGGCGTCGGCCGCTCCCGTCGGCGTGCTCGCTGCGGGATCACGCGCCGATTTCGTGGTTCTGGACGAGACGGCGCCGCTGCTGGCCGGCCGCGACGTTTCGAACGTGCTGGACACGTGGATCTTCGCGGGCAATGCAAGCCTCGTCCGCAATGTCGTCGTCGCGGGCGAGGAGGTCGTGAGCGACTTCCATCACCGCGACGAGGAGCGCATCGCCGCGCGTTATCGCGATGTGGTCGAACGGCTCGCGCGTGCCGGCTGAGCGCGTTCCGCTTCGAGGCGCGCGCGCATGAAATCGATGAAGACGCGCAGCTTCGGCGGCACCTGGAAGCGGCTCGGATAGAACAGGTAGAAGCCGTCGTACGGCGGCAGCCAGTCGTCGAGCGCGGTTTCGAGGCGGCCGGCCGCGATGTGCTTTCGCACGTAGAACTCCATCGTGTGCAGGAGGCCGATGCCGTCGAGCGCGGCACGTACCGTGAGCGGGTTGTCGTTGCTGACGAGCGGGCCATCGACGTCGGTCTCGAACCAGCGTCCGCGCGCGCAGAACTCCCAGCGATAGATCCCACCGCCGGGCGCATAGCGCTGGCGGATACAGCGGTGCGCGGCAAGCTCGCGCGGATGCGCCGGTTTTCCGTGGCGTGCGAAATAGTCCGGCGAGCCGACGACGACGGATCGCTGCGGCCCGCCGAGCGGCAGCGCGACCGTGTCGCGCTGCAGGCGCTCACCGAGCCGGATGCCGGCATCGAGGCCTTCGGACACGAGATCGTTCAGCGCGCTGTCGACACGGATATCGACACGGATGTCCGGATATTCGGCCAGGAAGTCGGCCAGCATCGGCTCGATGAGTGAAGGCACGATCACCTGCGACGTGGTGAGCCGCAGCGTGCCTGCCGGCCGCTCACCGAGCTGGCGCAATTCGTCGATGGCGCTGTCGATTGTGGCGAGCGCCGGCGTCACGCGTGCGAGCAACGCCTGACCGGCTTCGGTGAGCCCGACGCGACGTGTCGTGCGCTGGAGCAGGCGGACGCGAAGTCGCTGCTCGAGCTGGCGCAGCGTCTGGCTCAGCGCGGACGGCGTCACTTCGAGCTCGGCCGCCGCGCGCGTGAAGCTGCCGCGGCGGGCGATGGCCTGGAACGCCCGGAGCGCACCGCTCGTGTCGTCGCGCATTGATTAGCTCCGCTAAATGACGAATGAAGAGCATGGTGATTTTTCGCAGTAATCGCAAGGCGCAGGCTAGCGCCCTCAGTTACCGCAGCGATGCCCGACGGAGAACGCCATGTCACTCGATCGTTACTACACACTCGGCCGTTCCGGCCTGCGCGTCAGCCGGCTTGCGCTCGGCACCATGACCTTCGGCGACAACTGGGGCTGGGGCTCGGCCGAGGACACGGCGCGGGCGATGTTCGACCGCTATCTCGCAGCGGGCGGCAATTTCATCGACACCGCGGACCTCTACACAGACGGCAGCAGCGAATCGCTGCTCGGCAGGTTCATCGCCGCCTCCGGCACGCGCGATCGCGTCGTGCTGTCCACCAAGTACAGCTACAACACCGAGCGCGGCAACCCGAACGCGGGCGGCAACGGGCGCAAGAACATGCTGCGTGCCGTCGAGTCCTCGCTGCGGCGCCTGCGCACGGACTACATCGATCTCTACCTGCTGCACACCTGGGACCGCATCACGCCGGCCGAGGAGGTGCTGCGCACATTCGACGACCTCGTGCGCGCCGGCAAGATCCGTTACGCAGGGCTCTCCGACGTGCCGGCCTGGTACGCAGCACGCATGCAGACGCTGGCGCAGGCGCACGCGATGTCGCCGCTGGTCAATCTGCAGCTTCAGTATTCCCTGGTGGAGCGCAACATCGAGCGCGAATACGTCGATCTCGCGATCGAGCTCGGCATGGGCATCACTGCCTGGAGCCCGCTCGGCATGGGTCTTCTCTCCGGCAAGTACCGGCCGAGCGAGCATGGCGGCGATGGCCGCGGCGAGGGTCGGCTGCAGGCGGTGAAGACGATGGGACTGCCCGCGCTGCTCGACAAGTTCACGCCGCGCAACTGGCAGATCGTTTCGCTGCTGGAGCGCGTCGCGAGGGAGCACGGGTTCAGCATGGCGCAGGCGGCAATCCAGTGGGTCGCGCGCCGGCCCGGCGTGGGCGCCGTGATCCTCGGCGCACGCAATCTCGCGCAGTTCGACGACAACCTCGCCGCGCTCGACAGGGAGCTGCCGCACGAGACGCTTCAGGCTCTCGACGCCGCTTCGGCACCGCCTTCGCAGTTTCCGTACAGCTTCTTCGAGCAGCCGCAGCAGGCCGGCATCCACGGCGGGGTCGGCATCGGAGACAAGCCGGCCGGGTACGCACCGCCAGTGTGGATAGAAGCCGCGGAGTCGGTGGATTTCGCACAAGCCGCGAAGTCGTGACGGAGCGTCGCCGCTTGAATTTCCCCGCACGCGGCTGGAAGAACGGAATCACCGTGTCGCAAGGATGCCGCGCACGTGATCGAGGTTTCCGTCATTGGGCTGCGGCGTGATCGCCAGCAGGTGCGCGAGTAGCGGATAGACGTCGACATTGTCGAACTCCGCGATGCGCACGCCGTGCCGGAAGGCAGGGCCGTGTGCGACGAAGAGCGCGCGCATCGCGGGGTCGTCGTTGTCATAGCCGTGCTCGCCCCGTGGAAAGTGCCCGCGTTTCTTCTCGTAGCCGTGCGTGCTGATGATCCAGCCGTCATCGGCGAGGCAGAGCAGGGCGGGAACGCGCGGGTGCGTGCCGTAGTGGAACCGGGCGGGCAGGCCGGATTTTCGCCAGCATCGCATGTGATCGTGTGGAACCAGGATCGCGCCGGCGACCGCCTCGGCATCGTCGGGCGCAGGATTCAGGCCGGCGAGGACGCCGTAGGTGACGACGCCGGCGCGGCGGACATCGACCAGGTCGTCGAGATAGATCACCCGCTCCGGAGACGACGCCGTCATGCCGTGATCCGAGACGATCACGAGGTTGGCGTGGTCGTACAGGCCGCGTCGTTGAAGGCCCTCGACGAGACGCGTCAGCGCGGCGTCGATCTCGCGCAGCGCGGCATCGACTTCGCGCGAATCGGGGCCGTGTACATGCCCCGCATGATCCACCTGCTCGAAATAGAGCGTGTAGAAAGCGGGCGCCTCGGGGCCGCGCTCGTCGATCCAGCCCAGCAGCCGGTCGACCCGGCGCTCGGGTGCCAGCCGTCCATCGAAGCGCAGCCAGTAACTGGGGCGCACGCCCTCGATCGCGACATCGGAGCCCGGCCAGAACATCGTCGCCGCGCGCCGGCCCTGCTTCTCGGCGCTGATCCAGATCGGCTCGCCGCCCCACCAGGCAGGATCGGCGATCGACTTTTCGTCCTTGTAGACGAAAGCCTTGCCACTTGCGGGATCGATCATGCGGTTGTGCACGATGCCGTGATGATCCGGATAGAGCCCGGTGACGATCGTGTAGTGGTTGGGGAAGGTCAGCGTCGGAAAGGCAGGGTGCAGCGCATCGGCACGCACGCCGTCGGCGGCGAGCGCGGCGAGCGTCGGCGTGAACCCGTGATCCAGGTAGTCGGCGCGAAAGCCGTCGATCGAGACCAGGATGACCGGATCGACGCGCGGCGCCGGCGTGCGCGGCGGCGCGGTTCCGCAGCCGCCGACAACGATGAGGACGAGCAGGACGAGACAGCGGACGAGCAGGGCCACGCAGACGGTCCGGTGAAAGCGATCCGCCTATCGTGACGCAGATGGGCCGCGGAAGTCTCGCTGCGCTCCGGGCTGCGCTTACGCGTGCAGCGGATCGATCGTCCCGATGTGGCCGTCGATGCCCGCCACGCTCGGCATCGCGACGTAACGTCCTTCGCGAGTCGCTTCGTAGTTGCGGTACATTTCGAGCAGCCCGCCGTAGAGGTGCAGCGTGATCGCCGGCCGGCGCGCCGACAGGTTGCAGCACCGGTGGGCGTGGCCGTGTGTGCCGAGGAAGGCGCAGGACTGGCCTTCCTCCAGCAGCGTCGTGCCGACGAAGCGGGGCTGCAGCTGGTCCTCTCCGTCATCGACGAGTTCGTAATCGTCGACGCCGAGCGTACCCTGCAGCACCCATTCGATGCCCCACAGGCCGTCGTGATCGTGGATCGGCGTCGCGTAACCCGGCGGCCAGACCATGATCAGGCCGGTGTAGCGCCCGTCGCGCTCGCGTTCGAAGAGCCAGCGCGTCAGCGTCGTCGGATTGCGGTCGCAGAGCGCACGCAGGGCGCGCCGATCCTTCGGCGAGTACCACGCGCCTTCACGGATGGCGCGCTGCACACGGTCGAGGTCGAATTCTCCTGAGCTGAAGCACGCCTGCATGCAGGCGCGGACGCTGCGCGTCACGTCCAGATCGATGATCGGCGACATGCCATGCACCCCAATTTGGCCCCCCGCGTGCGCCAGTGCATCACACGCGCCGTTAAAGGCTCGCTAAGCGCCGAGCTTGCCCGCGGAGCGTCGCCGTGCCGATGGCGTCGTGCGGTCAATGCACTTGAGAAAGTGCGGCTAAGTGCATGAACCCGGCGGCCATCCATCGAGGCTCCGACTTTCATGGATCGAAGCCGTCGGCGAACAGCACGTCGTCTGCAGGGCCGAATACGGCCCGTACCATGCTGATGTAGTCGAGGCCGTTCGAGTTGTCCTCGAAGAACGTGCGCCCGAACAGAAGGACCGCGTCGTCCGTCGCGCCGATCGCGTGTAGCTGGTCGTAGTCGCCGCTCTGACCGGTGGCGCTCGGGTCGGCGACCGTGTAACTCCGCCAGCCGCCGGTGCCGAAGCCGGTGTCGAGCTCGCCGTTCGCGTCCGTGCGCAGCAGCGCGAACTGCGTGCGATGCTCGATCGAGAACGGAAAGGCCATCGTCGCCAGCAGGATCGATCCGTCGCGGCGGAGCGCAAGCGCGTCGCGGCCTTCGAAGAACGATCCGAGCCCCGTGTTGCCGAGGTCGTACAGCCGGAACCCGAATGCTCCGATGATCGCTCCGGCAGTATCCAGGCGTGTCAGCAGCAGGCAGCAGCCGACCCGGCCGCTGTTCGAGAAGCCACCGACGACGAGGCTCCCGTCCGCATCGAGCGCGAGCGCCGTCGCGAGGATGCCGCTCTGGCCCGGCGGCGGATCGAGATCGACGATCGCCCCGCCGTTCCATCCGGGATCGAGCTCGCCCGTCTCCGTCAGCGCGGCGACGACCAGGTTCGGGCCGCTCGCGTTGCCGCGCCAGCCGGCGGCGAGGATGCGCCCGTCGTCGCGCACGGCGATCGCGTTGATGCCGCGCAGCCCGTGGACGGCCGGCATGTCGATGCGCACATGTCCGTCGGTTCCGAAGCCCGCGTCCGGCGTGACACCGTCGGCCTCGAACCGGAACACGTCCCAGGTTCGCCCGGTGCTCGCGGCGAACACGAAACGGCCCGCCGTGTCGCGCACGAGGTCGACCGCGAAATAGTCGTCGCCGAACAGCGGCACGCCGCCGAAGCCGGCGTCGATGCTGCCGTGCGCGAGGATGCGCACAAGGCAGGCACCGGTCCACACGATCGCGCCGCCCGCGCCGTCGGGCAAGAGGAAGGTCGGCGCGAAATCGACGCACTCGGTCAGCGTCATCCGTCCAGAGCCGTCTTCGCCGAAAGCGGTATCGGCACTGCCATCACGACGCGTGCGGCCGATCCAGAGGCCGACCTCTTCGTTGCCCATCGTCCAGAGATAGGCACCATCATCGAGCGCGAGCACGTCACCCGTCGGCGTTGGCGCCGTCGGTGCGAAGGGCGGACGCTCGATGGTGACCTGGCCGCCATCCCCGAAGGAAAGATCGACGTCGCCGTCGGCCGCGAGCGTGAGGGACGGGAACAGCACGAAGGCAACCGCGCAGGCGGATGTCCGGATCATCGCACGCTCCCGGCCGGAGGCCACGCGAGCGATCCTAATGCGGCGCAGAGCGCGTCGCATCGGTGGATTCACTCAGCAAGTGCCTCGATATGTGTCCCGCGTCGAGGCCACGCCGCAGCGAGCCTGGCGCGGAACGAATCGGAACGCGAGCCTATAATGTCGCGCTCGGAATCCGGAAACGCTCATGAACGCACCGACCCGCATCGACACCACGCGCACCATCCGCGCGCCGCGCGGCACGGATCTCAGCTGCAGGAGCTGGCTGACCGAGGCCGCGTTCCGCATGATCCAGAACAACCTCGATCCCGACGTCGCCGAGAATCCGAGCGAGCTGGTCGTCTACGGCGGCATCGGGCGCGCCGCGCGCAACTGGGAATGCTTCGATGCGATTCTGCGCTCGCTGCGCGAGCTTGGCGACGAGGAGACGCTGCTGATCCAGTCCGGCAAGCCGGTCGGCGTGTTCACGACGCACAAGGACGCGCCGCGCGTGCTGCTCGCGAACTCGAACCTCGTGCCGCACTGGTCGACCTGGGAGCACTTCAACGAGCTCGATCGCAAAGGGCTCATGATGTACGGGCAGATGACGGCGGGCTCGTGGATCTACATCGGCTCGCAAGGCATCGTGCAGGGCACGTACGAAACGTTCGTCGAGATGGGCCGCCAGCACTACGGCGGCAATCTCCAGGGCAGATGGATTCTCACCGCGGGCCTCGGCGGCATGGGCGGCGCGCAGCCGCTGGCGGCGAGCCTGGCCGGCGCGTGCTCGCTCAACATCGAATGCCAGCAGAGCCGCATCGACATGCGCCTGCGCACGCGCTACGTCGACGAACAGGCCAGGGACCTCGATGACGCGCTCGCTCGCATCGCCGCGTACACGAAGGCGGGCGAGGCGAAATCGGTGGCGCTGCTCGGCAACGCGGCCGAGATCCTGCCCGAGCTCGTGCGCCGCGGTGTGAAGCCCGACGCAGTGACCGACCAGACCAGCGCGCACGATCCGGTCAACGGTTATCTCCCGATCGGCTGGAGCGTCGAGCAATGGTTCGAGCGGCGCAGGAGCGATCCGGAAGGCACGCGCGATGCGGCGAAGAAATCGATGCGCGTGCACGTCGAGGCGATGCTCGCGTTCCACCGGCAGGGCATCCCGACCTTCGACTACGGCAACAACATCCGCCAGATGGCCAAGGACGAAGGCTGCGCGGACGCGTTCGATTTTCCCGGATTCGTGCCGGCCTTCGTGCGGCCGTTGTTCTGCCGCGGCGTCGGGCCCTTCCGCTGGGTCGCGCTGTCCGGCGATCCCGAAGACATCCGCAAGACCGATCGCAAGGTCAAGGAGCTGATTCCCGACGATCCTCATCTGCACCGCTGGCTCGACATGGCCGGGCAGCGCATCAGCTTTCAGGGCCTGCCGGCGCGCATCTGCTGGGTCGGCCTCGGCCAGCGGCACAAGCTTGGCCTCGCGTTCAACGAGATGGTGCGCAAGGGCGAGCTGAAGGCGCCGATCGTGATCGGGCGTGATCACCTCGATTCGGGCTCGGTTGCCTCGCCGAACAGAGAGACCGAAGCGATGAAGGACGGCAGCGACGCCGTTTCCGACTGGCCGATCCTCAACGCGCTGCTCAACACTGCGAGCGGAGCGACCTGGGTCTCGTTTCATCACGGCGGCGGCGTCGGCATGGGTTATTCGCAGCACGCCGGCGTCGTCATCGTCTGCGACGGCAGCGCCGACGCAGACCGGCGTCTCGCCCGCGTGCTGTGGAACGATCCAGGCACCGGCGTGATGCGGCACGCGGACGCGGGTTACGAGATCGCGATCGCCTGCGCGAGAGAGCAAGGGCTGAAGCGTCCGATGGACGCCTGAACACCCATGCGGAGCGAGCAGGTCGTCGTGCCGCGACGGTGCGGATGTCAGAGATCGATGATCGACTTGAACCCGCCCCAGAACATCCGCTTGCCGTCGAAGGGCAGCTTTTTCGGGTCCATCATGTCCGCAAGTCGCGGATCGGACATCACTTTCCTGTTGATCCGGTCGCGCTGGGCGCGCGACTTGTAGACGATCCAGGAAAACAGGACCACTTCGCCGGGCTTGAGCTTCACGGCCTGCGGAAACGACGTGACCTTGCCCGGCGCGACGTCGTCGGCGACACACTCGTGATATTCCAGCGCTCCGTGCTCGCGCCAGATCCTGCCGGCCCTGGATGCGAGCCGGCGGTAGGCTGCGAGATTTTTGCGCGGCACGGCCAGGACGAAACCGTCGACGTAGCTCATGGCGACCTCCTCGCGATGGGAGCGCGAGTGTCACTCAGGTCGGTTCCGCGCGCCACTGCAGCGGCCGGAGGATGCTGAGGCCGCGGTCGCGCCCGGCGGACGCGTGCCTCGAACTCGCGATGCGGAGAAAATACGGCCCGCAGCGCCGTTTTCGAAAGGGACCGCCGAGTACCTTTGCGAACGCAGCGCTGCGGGCTGTCCCGAGTCCCCTGTTCCGCACCGGCTTGCAGGCGGGTTTTGGTGCGGAGTTTCAGTTCGTTTCGGGCGACGCCAAGATAGGAAATCCGTATCAGCTTCGCATCGGCGAGCGACCCACGGTACTTTGGGAAAATCCCCCAATTGGAACTGTTTCTGTGACAGACACCGCAGATCGGCAGGAGCCCGCTACGCTCCGCGAGCATTCGGAGCTGAACGGCAGGCCCGCCGAGGCCGGCGACCTGCGCGCGCTCGCACTGTTCAACTACGGACACTTCACTTCCATGCAGGTGCGGGACGGCTGCGTGCGCGGCCTCGACCTGCACCTCGACCGGCTCGACGCCGCGACGCGCGAGCTGTTCGGCGGTCCGCTCGACGGCGGGCGCGTCCGGGATTACCTCAGGAACGCGATCGGCGGCCGCGGCGGTGCGCTGTCCGTTCGCATCAACGTGTTTTCGCTAAGCATGCGGCGCGATCATCTTGCAGAGCCGGCGGCGCCGGATGTGCTGATTACCGTCGGCCCGGCGCGCGAGATCGGCGCGACGCCCGTGCGGCTGAAAACGTTCCGCTACGAGCGCGTGCTGCCGCACGTCAAGCACGTCGGCTGCTTCGACCTGTTCCATCACCGGCGCCTGGCGCAGCGGCAGGGGTTCGACGATGCGCTGTTCGTCGACGCGAGCGAGGCGGTTTCGGAGGCGTCGATCTGGAACATCGGCTTCTTCGACGGCGAACGCGTCGTCTGGCCTGACGCGCCGGCGCTGACTGGCATCTCGATGCAGCTGCTGCAGCGCGGCCTCGGCGAGCGCGGCATCGCAACGGCGTCGCGCCGCGTGCCGCGGACGGATGTGGGGCGTTATCGCGCAGCGTTTCTGACCAACTCGTCCTGCGCGGTGCGGCCCGTGGCGGCGATCGACGCGATCGGATTCGCGGTCGATCCCGCGCTGACCGCGCTGCTCGGCGAATGCTACGCGGCGAACCCCTGGCAGCGCATCTGAGCGCGTCAGGCGCCTCGCTCAGGACTCCAGCCGATCGAGCAGCGCCATCGCGGCCGCCGGCGCGCGCTCCTTCGCGCCATTGATGAAGTAGATGAACACGTCGCGTTCGCCGGCCGCGCCGGCCGGCGGTGCGATGCGCGGCAGATCGGCGGGATCGCGTCCCGACGACCACTCGCGGGCGCGGCGCGCCCACGCGTCCAGCGCTTCTGGCGCGTAGCCGGTCGTGATGGCGGAGTCGCTGCGCATCAGGCGCGCGTAGACGAAATCGCCGGTGACATCGGCGAACGACGGATGCTTCGGCGAATCGGTGAACACCGTCGCGACGCGGTGCATGCGCGCGAGATCGAGATAGTCGGTGCAGAGAAAGCTCGGATCGCGTACCTCGAGCACGTGCCGCAAGGCGACGCCGTCCAGCTCGCGCGGCAGCAGATCGAGAAACGACGCGAGGTCGTCGCGATCGAACACCTTGCCGGCCGGAAGCTGCCAGTTGATCGGGCCAAGCCGGCTGCCCAGCTCGGCGAGCCCGCCGAACACGAAATCGCGGATCGTCTTGCCGGCGCCGGCGAGCTGGGCGCGCTCAGTCGCGTAGCGGGGCGCCTTCAGCGAGAACACGAAGCCCTCCGGCGTCTGCTCGCGCCAGGCGGCGTAACTCGCGGGCTTCTGCGCGCCGTAGAACGTGCCGTTGACCTCGATCGCGGTGAGATGCCGGCTTGCGTACTCGAGCTCGCGCCGCTGCACGAGCCCGGCCGGATAGAAGTTCCTGCGCCAGGGCGCGTACGTCCAGCCGCCCGTGCCCGCCCGGATGCGCGAACGCGCGCGCGCCGGCGCGTCGAACAGATTGGCGTCTTCGAAACGCGGGCTCATGGCCGCATCTTGCCATACGACATCTCCATTCGCGGCGACGCGATATCGGAGACAATGAGCGGGTTCGCGGAGAGCGCATCGATGCACGACGGCGCGCAGAGACCTCGTGTGGTGATCCTCGGCGGCGGCTTCAGTGGCCTCTGGGCGGCCCGGGAACTCGCGCGGGCGCCCGTGCAGGTGACGCTGATCGATCGCACGAATCATCACCTGTTCCAGCCGCTGCTGTATCAGGTCGCGACGGCGGGCCTGTCGGCGCCCGACATCGCGGCACCGCTGCGCCATCTCCTGCGAAAGCAGAAGAACGCGGAGGTCTGGCTCGACGAAGTGCGCCGTATCGACCCCGCACAGCGCCGCGTCGAGCTGGATGGCGGCGCGCTCGATTACGATTTCCTGATCGTCGCGACGGGCGCGACACACACGTACTTCGGCCACGACGACTGGGCGCGTCACGCGCCGGGGCTCAAGACGCTGGACGACGCGTTCGTCGTGCGCCGCAAGGTATTCGAAGCCTTCGAGGCTGCGGAGCGCGAGGCCGACCCCGCCGTGCGGCGAGCGTGGCTCAATTTCATCGTGATCGGCGGCGGCCCGACCGGTGTCGAGCTGGCCGGCACGCTGGCCGAGATCGCGAGGCATACGCTCGCGGACGAGTTCCGTCGCATCGATCCGCGCGATGCGCACATCCTGCTCGTCGAGGCAGGCCCGCGCGTGCTGCCGTCGATGCCGGAATCGCTCTCGCAAAGCGCCCGGCGCCAGCTCGAGCGGCTGGGCGTCGAAGTCCGTGTCGGCGAGGCCGTGACAGCGATCGACGAGACCGGCGTCACTCTCGGCGGACAGCACATTCCGACACGCACGACGCTATGGGCCGCCGGCGTCGCCGCGTCGCCGCTCGGCCGGCAGCTCAGCGCGAACTGCGATCGCGCGGGGCGCGTGCCGGTCGCGCCGGATCTTTCATTGCCGGATCACCCGGATATCTTCGTCGTCGGCGATCTTGCATCGGTCATGCAGGACGGCAAGCCCGTGCCAGGCATCGCGCCCGCGGCGAAACAGATGGGCACGCACGCCGCGCGCGTGATCCGCGACCGTCTGACCGGAAAGCCGCCGCGGCCGTTCCGCTATCACGATTACGGCAATCTCGCGACGATCGGACGCATGGCCGCGGTCGTCGATCTGCGCGGCGTCCGCCTTTCGGGCGTGATCGCGTGGTGGTTCTGGCTGGTCGCGCACGTGTTCTTCCTGATCGGTTTCCGCAACCGGCTCATCGTGCTGATCGACTGGGCGTGGTCGTACTGGACCTACCAGCGGCACGCCCGGATCATTTTCGGTCGGCGGGCGTCGCGCGAACGGAAGGAAGCCGGCGCGTAGCCGAGGGCCGCGGTCGGCAATCGCGCGTCAGGACAGTCTGAGCGACCAAGTCTCCGCGACGAGATCCTTGCCGAAGCTGCGATGCGCCTTGGCGCTCGTCCTGCGGAACCCGGCCATCGCGTACAGATGCCGCGCCGCGTCGAGGTTGTCCTGCGTCCACAGCACGATGCGCCGGTAGCCGGCCTTGCGCGCGAACGCGACGCACGCGTCGATCAGGCGCCTGCCGAGGCCGAGCCCGCGGGCTTCTGGCTCGACCAGCAACAGGCGGAGCTTCGCTATCGACCTGTCCTGCGCGACGAGGAAGATGCAGCCGAGCCGCGTGCCGTCGCGCTCGGCGATCCAGCAGCGCTCGCGCGCGGGATCGAAGTTGCGGATGAACTTCGCGGCGATGTCGGCGACGAGTGCCTCGAATTCCTCGTTCCAGCCGTATTCGCGCGCGTAAATCTCGCCGTGCCGCTGCACGACCCAGCCGATGTCACCGGGCCGGTGACGGCGCAGGACAACGGGCGATGCGTAGGCACGTGCGCCGAGCAGGCGCTCGATGGTGCGCATCGCCTCGATGACGCGCTGCCGCTCCGGCGCCGCGAGCGGCGACAGCATGGCGCGCACCTGACGCTGCGAACGGCGCTCCAGCGGCGCGAAGGCACGTCGTCCGGCAGCGGTCAGCGCCAGCACGTGCCGACGTCCGTCGTGATCGGCGATCGAGCGTGCCAGCCAGCCCTTGGCACGGAAGCGCTGGAGGATGCGGCTGAGATAACCCTTGTCGAGCCCGAGCTCGCGCGCGAGGTCGGCAGCCGCGATGCCGCGGCGGTGCGCGAGCTCGTACATCACACGGACCTCGGTGAGGGAGAACGGGCTGTCGAGCAGCCCATCGTCGAGCACGCCGATGCGTTGGGTGTAGAACCGGTTGAAGCGCCTTGCGGCTTCGATCTGGTGGGCGAGCATGGCTGGGGCTGCGACGTCGTGGGACGCCGCCGATGCTCGTGCAACTGGTTGACGGAGTCAACTAAGTTGTATCCTGAATACACCGGTCCGTTCACATGCTGTCGCGGGCCGTGCGTCATGCGGCCTGCGCGCGGTGGCGATATGATCCGCGGCGGAGGAGGGAACCGGTGATGCGAAGACTCGCGCTGGCGCTCGCATGGGCGCCCGGAATCGCAGCGGCGGCGGGGCTCGAAGGCCATGTGGGCCTCGTCGTCGGCGGCAAGCCGCTGCGCGCGGAGGAAGCGGCCGAGGTCGTCGTGTATTTCCGCCCGGCAGCGCCCTCGCCGGTGAAGCCGCCCGCAGCGCCGTACGAGATGTCGACGCAGCGCAAGCAATTCGTGCCGCGCATTCTGCCGGTCGTGGTCGGCAGCACGGTGCGCTTCCCGAATCAGGACCCCATCCTGCACAACGCGTTCTCGACGTCGAAAGACAACGCGTTCGACGTCGGTCTGTACGGCCAGGGCGAGGAGCAGACCGTGACGTTCACGCACGCCGGCTACGTGCGCGTCTACTGCAACGTGCACCATTCGATGGTCGGGCACATTCTGGTGCTCGACACGCCGTATTTCACGCGCCCCGGCGCGGACGGCCGCTTCCGCCTCGCCGACCTTCCGGCGGGCCGCGGCGATCTGGTGATCTGGCACGACCGCGCGACGCCCTGGCACGCCGAGGCGGTTCCCGGCGAAATCGGTCCGGTCGATGTCACGCTCGACCTCAACCAGCGTCGCGTACCGCCGCACATGAACAAGTTCGGCAAGCCGTACGGCCGGAGCGCGAGCGGTGAGTACTGACCCCTCCCGCCAGCGCGGCTTCGCGATGCCGCTGACACTTCGGCTGTTCCTCGGCACCGCGCTTTTGATCGTGTTCGCGGTGGGAGCCGCCGTGCTCGTCACGGTGCTGCAGGGTCGCCGCATCGCCGACGAGGCGGTCGGCAAGGCGCTGACGACAAGCGCAGCCGTGCAGCGGGAGTTCGAGCAGCGCAGGCTCGAGCAGTTGCAGGCGGCGGTGCGTCTGATCGCGGCGGATGCGGGTTTCGTCAAGTACATCGCCGACGCGGCGGGCCCCGGCAGTCTGCCGGGACTCGGCGGCGAGGCGGCGCCCGACACCGGATCGATGCGCGACCTGCTGGGCGAGCGGCAGAAGGATTTCGGTCTCGACCTCGCGATCCTGCTCGATCCGCGCGGCGAAGTGCTCGCGCGCACCGACGAAAGCGAAGCGTTCAAGGCATCGCTCGCGGAGGATCCGCTCGTCGGCTCCGCAGTGCGTGACGCGGCGCCGTTCAGCGGTTACTGGCGCCAGGACGATCGCCTCTATCAGGCTGCGGTGATGCCGCTCGCACAGGATCAGGACCTTGTCGGCTTCCTGCTCGTCGCGCACGCGGTCGACGACGAATTGTCGAGAGCGGTCGCGCAACTCAGCGGCGCCGAGATCGCGTTCCTGCTTCCGCGCGACGATGGTGTGACGCTCATCGCGAGTTCGTTCGACACCGCCGGCACGACCGAGCTCCGGCAGGCGCTCGCGGCGCGCCGGAGCGAGCTGGAGCCGGCCGTGCAATCCGGCAGAACGCTCGATCGCGTGCCGCTGCATCTTGCCGGACAGGACTGGATCGCGCGCTTCGCGCCGGCGGCCGCGGCCGACGCGGCGCGGCTCGGCACGGTCGCCGTGCTGAGCTCGAGCGAGCAGATCGTCGGCAGCTACAGCGCGATCCTGAACTGGGTCATCTTGGCGGGCCTTGCCTCGCTCGCGATCGCTCTGCTGCTTTCGTTCGTGCTCGCGCGGCGCATCCTGCGCCCGATCGGCACGATGGCGCAGGTCGCCGAAGCGGCGGCGGCGGGCGACTACCAGATGCGCATCGGCACCGGCGGCCGCGATGCGCTCGGCCGGCTCGCGCGCGCATTCGACACGCTGCTCTCGGACCTGCGCGAGAAGAGCGACATGGAAGGCTATGTCGGCCATCTCACGCGCTATCTGCCCGAGCCGTCGGCCGATAACGTGGCACCCGCGCCAGCGCGCCCGGCGACGCCCGAGCCGCCGCGCCGCGACAGCGTCGTCTTGCTCGGCGTCGAGTTCCGGCATCTGCTCGGCACATCGGAGCCGGCGCGGCCGCCGGCGCTCCTCGTCTCCGATATCGCCGGCGTGCGCGGCCTGCTCGAAACGGCTGCGGCCGCGCTGGGCGCCGAGCTGAGCGCGGCGGGCGGTGCGCGCTGGCAGCTTGCGTTCGAAGGTGCGCGCCGCCTGCACGACGCGGCACGCGCGTGGGCGATGATTCTCCGCGACAGCAAGTCGGCGCACACGCCGCTTCCGGCTGGCGCGCTTGCGGACGGCGATGTCGTGCGCGCAGGCCTTGTCGGACAGGAAGGCGGCATCGTGCTCGGCACCGCGAGCGCGCAGATCGACCGGCTGCTCTGCGACGCGGCACCGGGCCAGCTTCTCCTCACGCGAAAGGCGGGCGACGCGCTGAAGGAAGCGCTCGCGACCGATGCGCTCGCCGTCGCGCAAGGCGCCTTCAGCGGCAAACGCTATTACACGCTGGCGCCCGCGGCGCTTCCGCATCTGACCGCTGATGCCGCGACCACCGTCGTGCGCGCGAGGCCGGAGCCTGCGCGTGCCGCAGGGCAGGGCGAGATTGCGCCGGGCACGACGCTCGGCGGGCGCTACCGCATCGTAGCCACGCTCGGCGCGGGCGGCATGGGCGTGGTCTACAAGGCGCATGATCTCGAGCTCGACGACATCGTTGCGCTGAAGATGCTGCGGCCCGGTGTGCTGCTCGACTCCGCGCAGCTCGACCGCCTCAAGAGCGAGATCAAGCTCGCGCGCAGGATCACGCACCCGAACGTGCTGCGCACGTTCGATTTCGGTGAGCTCGACGGGCGTCCGTACATTTCGATGGAGTACGTACGCGGGCTCACCCTGCGCTATCTCCTCAGCGAAACAGAGCGTGTGCCGTACTCGGCCGCGTTGCGCATCGCACGGCAGCTTTCGGCCGGGCTCGCGGCCGCGCACGAGGTCGGCGTGCTCCATCGCGACATCAAGCCCGAGAACCTCATCCTCGAAGCGAACGGCAACGCCAAGCTGATGGATTTCGGCATCGCGCGCCCGGCGCGGCGCGTCGAGCCCGGCTACACGCAGCCCGGCACGTTCATCGGCACGCCGAACTATTGCGCGCCCGAGCAGCTCACCGGCGACGACGTCGACGAGCGCGGCGACATCTACGCTTGCGGCGTCGTCATGAGCGAGATGTTCTGCGGCGGACTGCCGTTCTCGGGCGCCAACACGATGGAGATCTACCAGGCGCAGATGCGCGACGAACCCATATTGCCGTCGAAGCTGTGGCCCGAAATTCCGCGCGAGCTGGAAGCGGTGATCCTGCGCTGCCTGCGGCGCGACCGCGAGGAACGCTACGCGACGGCGCGCGATCTGCACGCCGCGCTGACGGAGCTGCGGGCATGAGCGCGCACGGAGCAGCGGCTCGTGCTGCGTTTTGCTTGCTCGCGGTGTTCGCGGGTGCAACCGCCGCGATGTCGGTGAACGCGCAGGACGCGATTCTCGGTGCCGGAGAAGAAGAGGAGGCGGCACGCGACTGGAGCGGCTTCGGCGATTTCTGGGCCGGCTACGATCACGTCTCCGGCCTGCCGAACGATCGCGACGAGCTCAGCCGCGTGCGCGCTCGCCTGCGTGCCGGCGCGTTCTGGAACGTCTCGCCCGGCTGGGAGATCGTCGCTTCCGCGCGCCTCGCACGAGGCAGCGATTCGAACGACGACAACCGACGCAACAACGACAACGAGCGCAGCGACGGCGTCGGCCTCGATCGGCTCTTCGTGCGCTGGCGGCCGGGTGAAAGCACGAGCGTCACGCTCGGCAAGACACCGCTGCCGCTCGAGCTGTCGCCGATGGTCTGGGACCAGGATCTGCGGCCCGCCGGCGCCGCACTCGATCACTCGTTTGCGCTCGGCGAGTTCGACCGCCTGCAACTCGTCGCCGGCTGGTTCGCGGGGCAGCATCTCTACGGCGACGAGTCCCGCATCGGCGTGCTTGGGCTCGGCTGGCGCTGGCACGAAGGCGCGCCGACGCAGGCGGCCGCGCTGCTCGGCTATCTCGACTTCGGCGATCTCGGCAAGCTGACGCGCGAGGGGCTCGCTCGCACGAACACGATCGTCGGCGGACGCCTTGTCAACGAATACCGGCTGCTCGACGCGCAGCTCGTCGGACGCACCGCGCTCGCGCGCTGGCCGATCGAGGCTCGCATCGACTACGTCCACAATCTCGGCGCCGACGGCGTGAACGAAGGCGTTCGCGCCAGCCTCGTCGCGGGCGACCGCACGAAGCCGCGCGGATGGGAATTCGGCTACGTGTTCCAGCGCATCCAGCGCGACGCGGTGATGGCCGCGTTCAACTCGGACGACTGGTGGTTCCACAGCGCGGTGCGTGGGCACATGCTGTGGGTCGGCTACGGCATCGATGCGACGTGGGATCTCAGGCTGGGCGGGTTCCACGAGCGGCGCGACGGCCTCGATGAATACACCGATCGCCTGAGGCTGGATCTCACGGCGCGCTGGTAGCGGAAAACGTTTCGCTTTCGGCGGGCTACCGGCTTTCCGGTGCCCAGGGATCGTAGCTCCCGAACCACCAGAGATGCCCTTCGAGATCGCGGCAGCTGTAGCCCGAGCCGCCGTAGTCCTTGATTTCCAGCGGATCGACGATCTCGGCGCCTGCGGCTTTCGCGCGTGCGTAGTGCGCTTCACAGTCGGCAACGATCACGCAAGGGCATTGCGTCTCGCGCCCGCCGATCTCGCGCGGCTGCGCGATGCGCTCGCCCCAGGCACTTCCGTTTGCGGTCGAGCCGAGCATGATCATGCCGTTGCCGAATGTGAGCTGCGCGTGCTGCACGACGCCCCGGTCGTCCGTGTAGACGGCGTGCTTCTCGAAGCCGAACGCGCGGCAGAGCCAGTCGATCGCGGCGAGCGCATCGTCGTAGCGGAGGCTCGGAATGATCGTCGAGCGGGTATCCTGGGCCAGCGAAGTCATGCGCTTCTCCTGCAACGGTGATCGGCGCAAGCGTAACGCGCCGACGCCACGCGTGCAGGAGGGTCAGCCGGTGCCAAGCTTCTTCTGCAGCTCGCCGAACTCGCGCCGCGCCGGCGCGTCCTGCGCGAAGCGGACGTCGAGCAGAGGGGCGATGTGCGCCATGAGAGCGGTCGCCTCGTCGCGCGCACCGCGAGCGGCGAGGACCTGCGCGAGCTGAAGCTCGGCTTCGAGCGTCACGTTCGCGTCCTTGCCGATGCCGGCAGCGAGGATGTCGACGGCATGGCGCAATTCGGCTTCCGCTTCGGCGGTGTGGCCTTGATCGCGCAGGATCAGCGCCCGCGTGCGCGCGACCGCGCCCTGGCGCGGATGCTCCGCCGGGAACAGCGCGGCGAACTGAGTGCGGGCTTCGTCGGCGTAACGCATCGCCTCGGCGAGACGGCCCGAGCGACGCATCCATTCGGCGAGATGCACGAGCCTGCGGCCGCGCTCGATGTTGAGGTCGAGCGATTCCGCGCCGCCTTCGATCTCCCGGCTGAGCAGCGGCCACGCCGCGTCGAGCCGACCGGCGAGCATGAGGCTGCGGCCCAGGTTCTGGCGGTAGGTCGGAAGATGCGGATCCTCGCCCTGCGCCTCCGCACGCTTGAGCGTCTCGTCGAACATCTCGATCGAGGCCGCGTAGTCGCCGGCCTGTTCGAGCAGGCTGGCGAGGTTGTTGAGCGAGATGAAATAGCTCGCGGTGTCGCGCTCGCCGTTGACGCGCAGGTAATCGACGTTTTCGCGCAGGAGCTGGGTCGCCTCGATGATGCGGCCCTGCAGCTGGATCGCTTGCGCGAGATTGTTGCGCACCGTGATCGCCCACGCGCTGTCGGGCGCCAGCGTCTTGAGACGCGTGGTCAGCATCTGCCGCAGCAGCGCTTCGCCTTCGGCGTAACGGCCCTGCTGCTCGTACACCTCGGTGAGGAAGCCGGTCGCGGCCAGCACTTCGGGCGAACCGTCGGACGTGCGTGCGCGCAGCAGCTCGATGCTCCGCTTCGCATCGGCTTCGGCTTCGTCGAACCTGCCGAGCCGCAGCTCGACCTCCGCCAGCGCGTAGAGCGACTGGCCGACACGGATGCCCTCCGGGCCGTCGCTCCGGCGCGCGTGCTCGAGCGCGCGCTGGAGCGTCGCCTTGCCGGCCTGCGGATTGCCGTTGCGCGCCTCGGCGAGGCCGAGCGTCGAAAGGACGTCGGCGAGCGCCCCGGAATCGGGCTGCGATGCCTTTTCCAGCTCGGCGAGGCCCTCGCGCAGCACGGGTTCCGCGGCGGCGGACTGCTCGGCGATATTGAGCGCGTAACCCTGATCGGCGAGATACGCCGCACGCTGCGCCGGCGTGCCGTGCACGCGCTCGAGCTCGGCGGCGGCGCCGAGGCTTTCGGCCGCCTCGATCGGCGCGCCGAGCTCCAGATAGATCTTGCCCAGCGCACCGAGCAGGCGCGCCTGCTGCACCGGCGAGCCGGCCAGCTTGGCTTCGATCTCGCGCCGGCCGCGGTCGACGAGCTCGCGCGGCGCGATCGGCCGCGTGCCCGCTTCCTCCGGCGAGGCCGAATGGAACAGCGCCACCAGATAATCGACGACACGCTCGGCCGTCGCCGATTGCCGGCGCGCCTCCGCTTCCGCGCGCAGCGCGCGATCGCGTTCGCCCGCGAGCCGCCAGGTGAACAGGATTGCCATCGCGATCGCTGCCGCGATGGCGCCGGTCGCGAGGCGATGCCGGCCGACGAACTTGACGACGCGATAGTGCAGCCGGTCCGGCGCGGCATGCACGGGGCGGCCGCGCAGGTGCCGCTGGAGATCGTCGGCCAGTGCCGCGGCCGAGACGTAGCGGCGCTCGGGCTCGGCGTGCGTCGCCTTGGCGACGATGAGATCGAGCTCGGCCGGAATGCGATGGCGCGAGGTCGTCGTGCTCGGCTTCGGCAGGCGCTCGGACGCGTCGGCCTCGGGCGGCCGCTCGGCGAGCGATTCGTAGAGCAGCAAACCCAGCCCGTACACGTCGGTCGCGGTGCTCACGGCTTCGCCGCGGCGCTGTTCGGGGCTTGCATAGGCAGGCGTGAACCACGGCAGCCCGGTCTGCGCATCGCGGCCGGTGTTGCCGAGCAGCTTGGCGATGCCGAAGTCGAGCAGCACCGGCTCGCCGTCGGCGCGGACCAGTACGTTGGCGGGCTTGAGGTCGCGATGGATCACGAGACGCTGGTGCGCGTACTGCACCGCGCCGCAGACCTTCTGGATCAGGCGCACGCGGTCGCCGACCGAAAGATCGTTCCGGCGGCAGAACTCGTTGATCGGGACACCCTCGACGAATTCCATGACGAGGTACGGCTGGCCGTCGCTCGTGCTGCCGCCATCGAGGAGGCGCGCGATGTGCGGATGGCTGAGGTCCGCGAGGATCTGCCGTTCGCGGCGCATGCGCTCGGTCGATTCGCGCGTCGGAATGCCGCGCAGAACCTTGATCGCGACGCGCTGATGGAACGTGTCGTCGGCGCGTTCTGCGAGAAACACCGTGCCCATGCCGCCGCTGCCGATCTCCTCGATCAGCCGGTACGGCCCCAGCCGGCGTTCGACCGCAGTCGCCTCGGCCACGCGCGCCGACGCGTCGCGTATCTTGCGCGTGATGCTGACGCGCGGACCCGAATCGGCATCGACCAGCGCGAGCGCTTCGCGGCGGAGCTCGGCATCGGATTCCACCGAGGCGAGCCATGCCTCGCGCGCGGCCGGCTCGCGCTCGAGCAGGCCTTCGAACAATTCCTGCAGTCGCTGCCAGCGGGCGTCGCTCATGCGGCCAGCCTCTGCTTCAGCCACGCGCGTGCGAAGCGCAGCTCGCGGTCGATGGTCGGCACGGAGACTTCGAGCACTTCGGCGATTTCCTCGCGCTTGAGGCCGAGCAGATAGTTCAGCTCCACGATCTCGCACTTGCGCGGATCGACGCCGCGCAGCGCTTCGAGCGCTTCCTCCAGGGCGAGCGCGTCGCTCTCCTCGTCGCTCGCCTGGTCGGCCGCCGAGAGCGTGACGTGCAGCTCGCCGCCGCCGCGCTTGTCGCTGCCGCGGGCGCGGGCCGTGTCGACGAGGATGCGCCGCATGGCCACACTGACGACGCCGTAGAAATGCCGGCGGTCCTGCCAGCTCGTCTCGCTGCCGATCAGGCGCAGGAACAGCTCGTGCGCCAGCTCGGTCGGCTGTAGCGTGAGCTGATGGCCGAACTGGCGAAGGTGCTTGCCCGCGATGGCGCGCACCTGCGCATAAACGAGCTCGGTCAGGCGCTCGGCCGCGCCGTCGTCGCCGCCGTTCCAGGCATGGAGCAGCCGCGTGACGTCGCGCGCAGCCGCGGAGCTGTCGACGAGATCCTGCCCCTGTGCAGTACCCGTACCGTCCTTCATGTCTGTGCGCCGGCCGTGCCGGCGTCTGGATTCCCCCGGGAAATTCGCGTCGTCGTGGCGCCCTGTCCGCGCGTGGCTGCCAGCCCGACATCCGGGGCACTTCGCATGCGGAATGACGACCCGGAAAGCATACAAGCCTCACCGTATTCGTGCAGGGCCATGCGAGCACCGCGCCCGCGAAGACGATGGAGCGCATCCTCGTTCAGCTTTCGCAGAAGCCGAGGCTTCCCTGTGCCCAGCATCGATCCGTTCCGGTTTCCGCTGTGAGCCAGTTCCACCTCGACGCGACAAGTCGGCCACGCCCGTGTCGGGGCGCGCTGCTAGAATGCGCCGAATCGCCACGGCCGCGAACGGCCGTCGACGCCCGAAGGCGTCACGAAAGCGGGTGCGTACGGGGATGACGCTGCGGGCGGTTGCATACAGGTGGAATCCAACGGGAGGAGTCAGATGAAGAAGTCCATTCTTGCCTTGGCGCTGATCGCGGGATTCAGCGCCAATGCGTTCGCGGCCGGCGGCAAGCCCGTGATCGGCGTTGCCGAATTCAAGAACGAATCCGCGGCCGGCTGGTGGCGCGGCGGCGTCGGCTGGGAGCTCGCCGGCATGCTGTCCAACGAGCTGTCGAGCAGCGGCGATTTCCGAGTCGTCGAGCGCTCGAAGCTCGAGAAGGTGCTCGAGGAACAGAACCTCGCCGCATCGGGCCGCGTGCGTTCGGGCACCGGCGCGAAGATGGGTCAGGTCACCGGCGCGGATTACCTTGTGTTCGGCACCGTCACCGCGTACGAGGAAAACACCGCCAGCACCGGCGGCGGCCTCAGCTTCCACGGCATCTCGCTCGGCGGCAAGAAATCCGAGGCCTACATCGCCGTCGACGTGCGTGTCGTGAATTCCACCACCGGCGAAATCGATTACTCGCGCACGATCGAAGGCCGCAGCTCCGGCGGCGGCGTCGCGGTCGGCCTTTATCGCGGCGGTTTCGGCGGCAGCCTGGCGCACGAGCAGAACACGCCGGCCGGCAAGGCGATCCGCGCGGCGCTGGTCGAGATCACCGACTATCTCGACTGCGTCATGGTGAAGCAGGGCGGCTGCGAGGCCGAGTTCAGTGCGAAGGAGCAGAAGCGCCGCGCCAGCGACAAGAAGGCGCTGAAGCTCGACTGAGCCCAGCCGGCATTTCGGCGGAGAAGAGCGGCGGGCAAGTCCCGCCGCTTTTTTTTGTGCCCGGAAGCGGCGCCAGTCGGCGAGGAAGCGCGCCTTGGCCGCAGGCGACGTCCGTCAGCGCGGCGGACGCCTGCGCTTGCGGAAGCGGTTGTTGCGCGGTCCGCGCTGATCTTCATGCAGCGAATTTCCCGGTGAGCCGGGCTGCTGCGTCCGCGGGCGGCTCACGTTACCGATGTTGTCGTGGGGATGCTGCGGCTGCGAGCGGTTGCCTTCGAGTTGCGGATGGCCGCCGCCGCGGTTGCGACGCTTGCGGCCCGGCGCGCCTGCCGACTCGGGAAACCAGCTGCGCAGGACCGCAGGGCTGAGACCCGGTTCGCGATACGCCGACGCACTCGCATTGCGCTGCTGCTTGTTCGCCTTGCGTCCCGCGCCGCCGGCGCGCTGGCCTGCGCCGGGGCGCTGACCTCCGCCCGTGCGTGCGCCTCCGCGACGCTTGCGCGCGGGCTTGCCGGAAGGCGCGCGCCAGGTGTCGTCGCGAATCCGGTCGAACGCGGCGAGCTCGCGCGCCTCGTCGTGGTAGGCGCCGCTCCAGGCCTGCTGCTTGGCCGGGGTCGGCCTGAACTCGGTCGGCGGTGCGCGGCGCTGCCCGATCACGGGCGCGAGCGTCAGGCGCGGCACGCGCTCTGTCATGCCGGCCCGCTCGCGGAGCTGCGCCACCAGCTCGGGCGCGACTTCCTCGCACTGCCCGCGGCGCAGCGTGCGCGGCAGCTCGATGTTGCCGTAGCGGATGCGCTTGAGTCGACTGACCATCAGTCCCTGCGATTCCCACATGCGCCGGACTTCACGGTTGCGCCCCTCGCGGATCACGACACGGAACCAGGAATGGCTGCCACCGCGGCTGATCACCGCGATGTCGTCGAAGTGGGCGGGGCCGTCTTCGAGCTCGACTCCGCGCTTGAGCTTCTCCAGCACTTCGTCGGGCACTTCGCCGTGGACGCGGCAGATATATTCGCGCTCGATTTCCGAGCGCGGGTGCATCAGCGCGTTGGCGAGGTCGCCGTCCGTCGTGAGCAGCAGCAGCCCGGTCGTGTTGATGTCGAGTCGGCCCACCGCGACCCAGCGCGCGCCCTTGAGAATGGGCAGCTGCTCGAACATGGTGGGACGACCTTCAGGATCGTCACGCGTGGCGACGACACCCTCGGGCTTGTTGTAGGCCAGCATCTGCGCGTGCTCGGCCGTGTCGCCGACGACGACGAAGCGCTTGCCGTCCATCTCGACGCGGTCGCCTGCGCGCACGCTTGCGCCGACCGTCGCGACGGCACCGTTGACTTGAACCTCGCCGGCTTCGATGCGCTGCTCGAGCAGGCGGCGCGAGCCCAGCCCCGCATTGGCGAGCACCTTGTGCAGGCGCTCCTCGAGCGATGGCGCGTCGCTCGGAGCAGGACGTTTGAGCGAAAGGATGGAGCGGGCCGACGTGGTCATGCAGTGGGTTCCGGCCTGTCGTCGCGCGCGACGGCTTCGGCGTGCGCGTCCGAGGTGTCATCAGGAGAGGAGGGAGTGTCTTCGGCTGCTGCGGGCTCGGCGCTCGTATCGGCGGCGTCCGCCGGCGGACCGCCGGCGTCGTCAGCGAGCGTTGCGGGAATCGAGCCGTCCTCCGGCGCGAGCGAGAGCTGCGGATCGATCTCCTCGATCTCGCGGATCTCGCTGAGCGGCGGCAGCTGGTCGAGCGACTTGAGATTGAAATAGTCG
>Ga0182749_1000127_pt1 | contig 90586 bp, 84 predicted proteins | sample eDN3rd37CKraftMG_FD_128875 | JGI IMG/M metagenome (GOLD analysis project Ga0182749, IMG submission 128875) | Enriched Miracle-Growth compost microbial communities from Emeryville, California, USA - eDNA 3rd pass 37_C Kraft MG (version 2) (version 2) ...
GACTTTCGTCACCGATATGTCGAAGCGCTCCGAGGTGAGCCGCGCGCGGGCGGCGTTTCTCTCCGATCCGCCTCCGGCGAGCACACTTATCGAAGTAACGAAGTTCGTCGATCCGGACTACCTCATCGAGATGGATGTGATTGCCGCCGTGCCGATCAAACCCGCCGAGAATACCCAAGCATAAAATATTGGACGGTCGTGCCGCGAAAGCCGGGATGTAGACGCGTGGATCAAGGTATCGGAGCATCGGTTCGGCGAAGGGAGGACCTGCGGTTCACCACAGGCGCCGGCCGCTATACGTCCGACTTCGATCGGCCGGGGCAACTCTTCTCCTGCTTCGTCCGCAGCGAGTACTCCCATGCCCGCATCCGTTCGCTGGATACGAGCGCGGCCCGTACCGCTCCCGGCGTGGTCGCAGTTCTGACGGGCGCCGACTGGGAACGGGAAAAGCTCGGCACTCTGCCGTCCGACTGGGTGATTACATCGCGGGACGGCACGCCGATGCGGGCCGCGAAGCGACCGCCCATGCAGGCCGACCGCGTGCGCTTCGTGGGTGACATCGTTGCCGTGGTACTCGCGGAAACCTATGCTGCCGCACGCGATGCGGCGGAGCTGATCGTCCTCGATGCCGAGGTTCTCGACTGCGCCGTCAACCCTGCCGATGCATCGCGCCCCGATGCGCCCCGCATTCACGACGATATCCCCGGAAACCTGTGCTTTTCCTGGGCGATCGGCGACCAGGCGGAAACGGCGGCCGCGTTTGCCGGAGCAGACCGCGTTGTCCGGCTGAGCCTCATCAACACGCGTGTGGTGGCCAATCCGATGGAGCCACGCGCGGCTGTGGCGGAGTACGATCGAGGCACCGGACAGGCGACACTCATCACCACCAGCCAGAATCCGCACATCGCCCGCCAGATCATCGCTGGCATGGGTATTGTCCCGGAGCACAAGCTGCGGGTCATAGCGCCCGATGTGGGCGGCGGCTTCGGTGCGAAGATTTTCGTGTATCCTGAGGAATGCGTTTGCCTGTGGGCGGCTAAGAAGCTCAACCGTCCTGTTCGCTGGGTCGCAGAGCGCACCGAGGCCTTCCTCGCCGATAGCCACGGTCGCGACCACATGACGGATGTCGAGCTTGCCGTCCGCGCCGATGGCACGTTTCTCGCCATGCGCGTGCACACGAAAGCAGCGCTCGGGGCTTACCTTTCGACCTTCGCGACGGTTATTCCAACCTTCATGTATGCGACGCTGCTGTCCGGCCAGTATCGTACGCCTGCCATCCATGCGGTGGTCGACGCCTATTACACGAACACCTCGCCCGTCGATGCCTATCGCGGCGCCGGGCGACCGGAAGCGATCTACGTGGTCGAGCGGATCGTCGATGCCGCAGCGCGCGAGCTTGGTATCGACCGCGCTGAAATCCGGCGGCGCAATTTCATCGCGCCCGAGCAGTTTCCATACCAGACGCCGGTCGCCGCCGTGTACGACAGCGGCCAGTATGAAAAGAGCCTCCAGCGTGCGCTCGAGATGATCGACTACGCCGGGTTTCCCGCACGCCGCGCACAGTCGGAGGCCAAGGGACTGCTGCGCGGGATCGGCATTTCCTGTTACATCGAGTGCTGCGGACTTGCGCCTTCGAACCTCGTTGGAATGCTCGGCTCCGGCATCGGCTATTACGAAACCGCGACCATCCGCATGACGCCTACCGGCAAGTGCATGGTGCTGACGGGATCGCACGCACACGGACAGGGCCACGAGACGACCTTCGCGCAGATCGTGCACGACTGGCTGGGGCTGCCGCCAGACGAGATCGAGATCGTTCACGGCGACACGGCTAGCGTTCCTTATGGTCTCGGCACATATGGCTCGCGCTCGGCGGCGGTGGGCGGATCAGCCATCGTCAAAGCGTGCGAGAAGATCATCGAGAAAGGGCGCAAGATCGCCGGCTACATCCTCGATGTGCCTCCTTCCGAGATCGATTTCGCGCAAGGCGTGTTCGGACACGCCGCGAGCGCGCGCAGTGTTTCATTGCCGGACGTAGCCGTCGCGGCATTCAAGGGCCACGTAGTTCCGCGCGAACAGCTCGAAGCGGGACTGGAAGAGAGCGCAGCTTACGACCCGCCGAATTTCACATACCCGGCGGGAACCTACATCGCCGAGGTGGAGATCGATCCGGAAACAGGCTTTGTCCGCCTCGTCGATCTCGCGGCAGTCGATGATTTCGGCAAGGTCATCAATCCGCTCATCGTCGAAGGGCAGGTGCATGGCGGCCTGGCGCAGGGTATCGGCCAGGCGCTGCTGGAGCACTGCATCTACGATCCCGACAGCGGGCAGCTCCTGACGGCGAGCTTCATGGATTACTGCATGCCGCGTGCTGACGATTTTCCGCAGTTCCGCATCGAGCTGATCGAAACGCCATGTCCGCACAATCCGCTTGGCGTCAAGGGCTGCGGAGAAGCTGGGACCGTCGCATCGCCGCCTGCGGTCATGAACGCGGTCATCGACGCGATCGGATGCGATCTCGATATGCCGGCGACACCGGCCAGGGTTTGGGGAGCTATCAGGCGTAAGTTGGGGGAATAGGATGATGAACGTGTTTCTGGCCGAGATGATCGGCTCAATGTTTCTTCTGGTGTTCGGCTTCGCGGCGATCGCCTCTGACTACTTGAACAAATCGCATGGCAACGGCGGCGGCTGGTTGATGCAGGCCCTGTCGTGGGGCATCGGCCTCAGCCTCGGCCTTTTTGCTGCGACCACCATCGGCTCGCAAGGGCATGTCAACCCGGCGGTCACACTCGCCTTCGTCACCGCGGGAATTCTGCCGGCTACCGAAGCGGGGCCGTATCTCGCCGGCCAGGTCACGGGCGGCATGTTTGCGGGCCTCATCGTGTGGCTGCTGTACTTGCCGCACTGGGCGGCCACCGAGGACAAGGACGCCAAGCTCGCTTGCTTCGCCATGTCGCCGGGTATTCGCAACATCCCGGCCAACTTCGTCGCGGAATTCCTGTCGTTCTTCATCTTCGCATTCGGGATCTTCCTCATCAGCAAGGTCGTGTTCCCGGTTTCCGTCATCGCCGGCACCTTCGCTACGGGGTTGTGGCTGAGCGCGGCCATCATGGCCACCGGCGGGCAAACGGGCTGCGGTTACGCCATCGATCTTGGAACACGCATCGCCCACCAGATGCTGCCGATAGCGGGCAAGCGCGACAGCGACTGGGGTTATGCCTGGGTGAACCTGCTCGCACCGGGTCTAGCTGCCATCGCCGCGGCGTTCGCCGCAACGCATCTCGGCCTCGTTTGACGCCGATCCGCCAGTAACAAGGAACAGGACAAGGGAGGGTTCACTCATGCCACGTAAGACGCTTCAGCCCAAAGGGCTCTTCAACAGCAGGCCGTGGGGGTTTTCACAGGTCGTCATGTCACCGCCGGGCACCATCGTGCACATCGCCGGGCAGGTGCCGTGGGACGAGAGCCAGACCTGCAACGCCGAAGGCCGCGAGGCGCAGTTCCGGCAGGCGCTGAAGCAGGTATTCGTTGCGCTCGAAGCCGCTGGCGGCACGCCGGACGATATACAAGTCCTGCGCTTCTTTATCCCGAACTTCCAATCGGGACCGGAGGCCGACATGATTGCGCGCGTGCTCGTCGACACTTTCGGTGACGAGAATCCGCCCGCTTCCTCGTGGATCGGTGTGCAAGCGCTGGCGCAGCCGGAATATCTCATAGAGGTCGAAGCCATGGCGATCGTCCCGACATGATCGCCGGTTGCTCGCGCGCAATCCTGGTCGCGAATTGAATAAGGACAAGACGAGATGGATATGTCGGGCCGGCAGGTGATCGCGGCGTCCCGCACGGACGTATGGGCCGCGCTGAACGACCCAAGCGTGTTGGAGAACTGCATCGAGGGCTGCGAAGGTCTCTGCGAAATCGAACCAGGACGTTTCGAAGGGACCGTCGCAACCGTGATCGGGCCGGTTAAGGCGCGCTTCGCGGGCTGCGTCTCGCTCACCGACATCGTGCCGCTCGAAAGCTACACGATCAGCGGCGAGGGAAAGGGCGGCGCGGCGGGTTTCGTGAAAGGCCAGGCGCGTATCGTTCTTGCCGATCACGCGGATGGAACGGCGCTCGACTATACGGTCAAGGCGAACGTCGGCGGAAAGCTGGCGCAACTCGGCTCACGTCTCGTCGACAGTTTCGCGCACAAACACGCGCAGACGTTCTTCGAGCGATTGAAGACACGCTTGGAAAGCGCTTGCGATGCTCCGGCCGCGGGCGATGCGGCTTATCCTCTGACCGAGACGGCCTCGACAAAGGCGCAGTCCGGCAGCAACGACAAGTTCTGGCTGTTGCTCGCGGTTGCTGCCGCCGCCGGTGCCGCGGTTGCCGGATACCTGCTCGTCGGCTGAGCCGTCGCCGAACGATACCTCAAGCGTCCGCGAGGGGCTCATGACCGATCTTCGTCCTCTGGCTGTTTCCGAGCAGCCTCCACGGCAGTCATTCGAATGGACCGATCCGCTTCTCCTCAGGGAGCAGCTCACTGCCGGCGAATGCGCAATGCAGGAAGCCGCCCATGCTTTTGCGCAATCGCGCTTGCTGGGGCGCATCGTTGGCGACGCGCGCGATGAGCGCTTCGACCGGCGCCTCATGGTCGAGATGGGGGAGCTGGGTTTCCTCGGCTCCACGGTCGACTACCCAGGCCGCGCCACGGCGTGCGGCAGCTATGTTGAGTACGGCCTGATCGCGCGCGAGCTGGAGCGTGTCGATTCGGCCTATCGAACCGTGGTGAGCGTGCAGTCATCGCTGGTCATGTATCCCATCGCTGCATTCGGATCCGACGAGCAGCGCGCGCGTTACCTGCCGCGTCTAGCCAGCGGCGAATGGATCGGCTGCTTCGGCTTGACCGAGCCGGGATCGGGCTCCGACCCGGCCAGTCTGGAGACGCGCGCCCGGGCTGTGGAGGGCGGCTACATCCTCTCGGGCGCCAAGGCGTGGATCACCAATGCACCCATCGCCGATGTTCTGATCGTCTGGGCAAAATGCGACGACGAGGTGATCCGCGGATTCATCATTGAACGCGGCGCTGAAGGGCTGGAAACGCCCAGGGTCGACGGCAAGCTATCGCTCCGCGCCTGTCCCACGGGACAGATCGTCATGCGTGACGTGTTTGTGCCGCGCGCACACATGCTTCCCGGCGTGGAAGGGCTCAAAGGGCCATTCTCCTGTCTCAATCGCGCGCGGTTCGGAATCGCATGGGGCGCGCTTGGTGCCGCCGAGGACTGCTGGATGCGCGCGCGCAGCTATACGCTCGAACGCAAGCAGTTCGGGCGCCCGCTGGCCGCCAATCAGCTCGTGCAGGCTAAGCTATGTGATATGCAGACCGAGATCGCAATCGGACTGGCGGCGTGCCTGCGCGTCGGGCGGCTGTTCGATCTGAAAAACCAGGTGCCGGAGATGATCTCGCTCATCAAGCGGAACAGTTGTGCGAAAGCGCTGCAGATCGCCCGTACCGCCCGCGAAATGCTCGGGGCCAATGGCGTGAGCGATGAGTTTCATGTGATGCGACACATGCTGAATCTCGAGGCGGTATCGACGTACGAGGGTACTCACGACATCCACAGTCTCATACTTGGCCGCGCGATCACCGGCCTGCAGGCGTTCTCGCAATGACGCAGCGGGATGATCGGCCACTGGCCGGGTTGCGCGTGCTGGATCTGTCGCGCGTCCTCGCTGGGCCCTGGGCGAGTCAGATGCTTGGTGACCTCGGGGCGGAAGTCATCAAGATCGAGAAGCCGGGTATCGGCGACGACACGCGCACGTGGGGACCTCCGTGGTTCGAAGCAGAGGAGCGGCGCGAGAGCGCGTACTTCCTCTCGACAAACCGCAACAAGAAATCGGTTGCTATCGACATCGCCAAAGCTGAGGGTCAGACGATCGTGCAGCGGCTCGCGGCGCGCAGCGACATCCTGATCGAGAATTTCAAGGTCGGTGGCCTGGCAAAATACCGGCTCGACTATCCAACGCTGAAATTGCTGAACCGGAGACTGATCTATTGTTCGATCACCGGTTTCGGCCAGTACGGTCCGAGCGCCGACAAGGCCGGCTATGACTTCATGATCCAGGGCATCTCCGGGATCATGTCGATCACCGGGCATCCGCCGCAGCACCACGCGGGCGAGCCGCAGAAGATCGGCGTCGCCCTCGTCGACGTCCTGACGGGGCTTTATGCCGTCAATGGCATTCTGGCGGCCGTGCACCAGCTTCAGGTCACCGGCGAAGGCCGGCATATCGATCTGGCGCTGTTCGATACCGCGGTCGCTTGTCTCGCGAACCAGGCGCTGAACTATCTGGTGTCCGGGGTGTCGCCGAAGCGAATGGGCAATGCGCATCCCAATATCGTGCCCTATCAGGCGTTCGCGACCGCTGATGGGCATATCATCCTGGCGGTGGGCAACGATGCGCAATTTGCCCGCTTCTGCGCAGCCTCCGGCCTCGATGCGCTCGCGAGCGATCCGCGCTTTGCTACGAACGCGGGACGCGTTGAAAACCGCGCGGCGCTCATTCCGCACATAGCTGCCGCGCTGGCGGGCAGGACAACCGTCGAATGGATGAGCACGCTCGAAGCGCTGGGAGTCCCGTGCGGGCCGATAAACTCCATCGCGCAGGCGTTGAACGATCCGCAGGCGCTGGCTCGCGGGATCACGATGGAGATCGCACATCCTGACGGCTATGTGGTGCCGAGCGTCCGCAATCCGCTGCAGTTCGTTGGTGCTGAGACAACCCGGCACGTTTCGCCACCGGCCTTGGGCGAGCATACGCACGCGGTTCTGCGGGATGTGCTCGGCATGTCGGACGAGGAAATCCGCGCCGTCACGGCTTAGGCGTACGCGCCGCGAGCGAGATCGAGATCATGGCGCCGCCGGATGGCGATAGAAGGCAGTTATCACGTCGCGAGCGCTGTTGCCGGCGCGCCATCAACTCAAGAGCGTCGAGGATCGCGAGGACGCCGCTCGGACGCTGTGGCTCAAGGCAGCTGACCGCCGCCTAACGGCTGGGACGCGGGTGGTGGAGCGCCTAGCCGGACGGCTGCCCGCTGGCAGTCCAGGGGTGAGAACGGCTGTAAAATCAGGCCTTTCCGTTGAAAGTCGAGGCGCGGGGATGTATAATCCACCTGTTAAACCGCAGCGGCCATTTGTGGCCGATTACCCGGCTGCAAAGTGGCCAGATGGAGTTCCGGCAGATGCCTCAGGACGACTCAAGCTGGACATGGACGGAAGACCTCTTACCGCAAGACATGTCGTGGGAAGAGCGGACGTGGGCGGAAGCGAAGTGGCGCTACCGCGTGAAGCACTTAACGAGATCGCAACGGCGGGAACGGGCCGCCCTATACTGGTGGTCCCTCAATCCAAGCTCGGAAACAGTGTCGGCGACGTCAGGGTCAACCGGTACTCCCGTATGCCGGAGCTGGCTCGCGTTTCTGAAGGGCTCACCCCTCCTCAACTCGAGAAAGTAACCGGCCACGTCATCGACTAGGTGGCCGGTGAAATCCCCGGAAAGTGGCCAGATGGAGTTCCGGCAGATGCCTCAGGACGACTCAAGCTGGACATGGACGGAAGACCGCTCACCGGAAGACATGTCGTGGGAAGAGCGGAAGTGGGCGGAAGCGAAGTGGCGCTACCGCGTGAAGCATATGACGAGATCGCAACGGCGGGAACGGGCAGCCCAATACTGGAAGTCCCGCAATCTGAATTGGGACGAGACGTGGGCAGTGTCACCGTCGCCCGATTCACGCGCCGGCCAACCATGGCTCGCGTTTCTGAAGGGCTCCCCCCTGCTCAATTCAGGAAAGTAGCCGGCCACGAAATAGGCCACGTCATCGACCAGGTGGCCGGTGAAATCCCCGGAAAGTGGCCAGATGGAGTTCCGACAGATGCCTCAGGATGACTCAAGCTGGACATGGACGGAAGACCGCTCACCGCAAGAAATGTCGTGGGCCGAGCGGAAGCGGGCGGAAGCGGCGTGGCGCTACCGCGTGAAGCACTGGACGAGATCGCAACGGCGGGAACGGGCAGCCCAATACGCTTTGATCAAGCGTGGCCTGGCAAACGGAACGGTGATGTTGGTGGGGTACACATCGACAGATGGACCCGGGAGCCGCTAGGCGCATACGTTTCCCCCAACCTTAGCGATAAGCAACTCCCGCGTGTAGCCGGCCACGAAATAGGCCACGTCATCGACCAGGTGGCCGGTGAAATCCCCGTCACCGGCCTCAACGCAGAGCTTCGTCAGCTTTACAATACGCTCCAGAGCGGCACGGAACGCACACGCAATCTCGTCGAGCCAAAGCACTGGGGCTACAAAGGCGACGAGATCCCGCGCGAGTACATGGCCGAAGCCATTCGCGCCTACATGACCGATCCCAACTCCATCAAGACGGTCGCCGCTCGCATCGGTGACGCTGCGCCGCACCACCGACCCACGGGGATCGTTGCCGGGCCTCGCCGTCATCGGGGTTTCTGAATGCCGAGCGGTGAAAGCCGCGGCAAACCTTCGCTGCGTGTGTGCAATAGTGACAGGCACCGGTGTTTCAGTGCGCCGAACTCCGAGCTTACCGAAATCTCGGCATCGCGCGGCCGGGTAAAGGGTACCTTGATTTCCTCGATGATGCGCCCGGGCCGATGGCTCATGACCAGCACGCGGTCGGCGAGAAACAACGCTTCGTCGATGTCATGGGTGACGAAGACGATGGTTGTGCGCACCTTCGACCAGATGTCGAGCAGCAGCTCCTGCATGTGCATGCGAGTCAGGGCATCCAGTGCGCCGAACGGCTCGTCCATCAGCAAAAGGCGCGGGCGATTGACGAGCACGCGCGCAATCTCCACGCGCTGCTGCATGCCGCCCGAAAGCTGCTTCGGATAGCGCTGGGCGAAGTCCTGCAACCCCACAAGTTGCAGGATTTCCTCGGCCTCTTCGCGGCGCTGCCTGCGGCCGATGCCGCGCATCTTCGGCCCGAACGCGACGTTGTCGATCACGCGCTTCCAGGGGAACAGCGTGTGCTGCTGGAAGACGATACCGCGGTCGGGATGCGGAGAGGCAACGGGTGCGCCGTCCACCTTGAGATCGCCACGGGCGATTTTGATATGCCCGGCAAGCGCGCCGAGCAACGTTGACTTGCCGCATCCGGAAGGGCCGATGACACAGACGAGTTCGCCGGGTGCGATGGTCAGCGTGACATCGCTGATCGCCTCGAAGGATTTGTCGGCGGCCCCAAGTGTAATGGCGACGTTATGCGCCTCGATGCGCCCGGTGTCGGAGAACGCCAGTCTCTCGCGTCCGCTCATCGGCTGTCCTCGTCGTGCCATGGGGTAAGCAGGCGGCCGATCTCGCGCAGCAGGAAGCTCGAGCCCAGGCCGAGTACGCCGATGGCGATCATGCCGACGATGATGTCCGGGTAGCGCTGGATGATGTAGGATTCCCACGTGTGATAGCCGATGCCAAACTGGCCGGAGATCATCTCGGCGGTGACGAGGCAGAACCACGACGTGCCCATGCCGATGGCAAGGCCGGTCACGATGGCCGGCGCCGCGGCCGGGAGGACCACTTCGCGCAGAATGGCGAATGGCGTGCCGCCGAGACTGCGTGCCGACGCGATGAGGCGCGGATCGACGTGTTCGACACCGTGAATGGTGGAGAGCAGGATCGGAAACAGCGCGCCGATGAACGTTATGTAGATCATCGACCCCTCCGAGGATGGAAACATCAGGACCGCGAGCGGTATCCATGCGACGGCGGGAATCGGCCGCAGCAATTCGAGCGGCGGCAATAGCAGGTCGCCGATGCGCCGCGATCGCCCGATGGCGAGGCCGAGCACGATGCCGAGCACCGCGGCGATGGAGAAGCCAATCAGCACGCGGTGCAGGCTGCTCGTTATGTGGCTGAGCGTCTTCGGTGATTGGGCGAGCTCGACGGCCGCCTGTGCAACTTCACTCGGTGGTGGCACGTTGGCGAAGGTGATGAAGCCGAAGTCAGCCCGGTAGGCCGAAGCCGTCTGCCAGGCAACGAGGCAGACGGCGATCGATGCGGCTCGTAAGATCCACCGGCGCAGACCGGTATCGGGATTGGCGCGCACGTTGTTGGCCTCAGTTTGCCGCAAGGACGGCAGCGCGCGCACCGGGCAGGTCGAGAACCTTGCCGCCGTGCTGCCTGGCCCACGCGTCCGCCTGATCCTTCAGCAGGAACGCGCTGACATCGCCGTTATCGGCACGGACGAACCAGGCCTGCGCGCCGAGGAGCTTGATGCCGCTGTTGCGATCCTGCGCATAGAACGCGCGGATCGGCGTGTTCTCCGCCTCCAGTGTCTTCAATGCCTTGAGAGCATTTTCGACGCTGGCAAAGTGGCGGACCTTGTCCTCGCCCTTCACCCACACCTGCGCCACGCGATAGGGATCATTGATGTCTTCGCCGGTGCCCGCATCCTTGTCGGTGAGAGGAAGCTGCGCGTAGTCCTTCAGCGCCGCGTCATAGTCGAGGCCGGAAGCCTTGAAGGCAGCCTTGATGTAGCGGTCATCGACGAACTTAGCGACGTCGAGACCCTGATCGGCCTTCTTCAGCAGCTTGAGCGTATCGATAGCGGTGGCGACGGCCTGACGCCACTCCGGCTTCCACGTGAGGTCGCGCGTCTGCAGCCCCAGCGGACCGTGGAACAGATAGTTCACCTCGGCCTCCACGCCGGCGACCTTCTCGATCAGCTCGCTGTATTTCTCCGGGTCTTCGCGAAAGAGCCGATCCGCTTCGATGGTCGCCTGCAGGTAGGCGGTGACGATCTCCGGATACTTCTCCGCGTAGGCCGCATCGACGAGCACGCCATGGAAGGTCGGCGCGTCGGTCTGCGATCCGTCATAGATCTTGCGGGCGAAGCCGCGCCACGGGAACAGCTCGGCAAACGGCACGAAGTCGGCGTGAGCCGCGATCTGGTTGGAGCGTAGCGCCGTACCGGCAACCTCCGGGGCCTGCGTGATGATTGTGACGTCCTTCTCCGGGTCCCAGCCCTGATCCTTGACCGCACGCAGCAGCACGCCATGGGCCGTGGAGGCGAACGGCACGGAGATCGTCTTGCCCTTGAGATCGGCGATGGACTGAGCCTGCGAGACCGACGGCACGACGATGCCGTTACCTGCGCCCTTCACGCTGCCCGAGAGTGGCGCGATGAGGATGCTCTTGCGCCCGGCCTTCTCGTGCGCGACCCCGTTGAACGAAGCAGGGAAGTCGGCCATCAGCCCGAAGTCGAGCTTGCCCGCGATCTGATCGTTGGTGATGGGCGCGCCGGAGGTAAAATTCCGCCACTGGATGTCGTAGGTGACATCCTTGTACTTGCCGTCCTTCGGCAAATACTTATCGAGCAGCTTCAGCTCGCGCACGAGCACGCCGCCGGTCGCGGTGTTGATCGTGGTGTCCTGCGTGCCGATCGCGACGCGGATGGTTTCCGCGTGCACCGGCGTAAAGGCGCTCGTCGCGAGTATAGCGCCCGCGAGCAGCATATTCGTTCGCATGGTCTCTCCTTCTGTGATGGCGATGGTTGGCCGGTGACCGGTTCGGTCACGCGGATGTCGTGTTCCGCACAGAAGGATGATCGCTGCGGTTGATGCTTAGCAACGAAGTATTTGTGAGCTTCTTATGAGCAAAAGCCGGCGCAATTTATTGCTCGACGCATTGTTCTCGATAGGCGGCGCTTCTTGAGCGCGCCGGCGCCGCATCAGCTTTCCGAGCGCAAAATATTCGGTTGAAGAACGGTGATGTGGTCGTCCGACACGGAGATCAGGCCGCGCTTCTGAAAGCGTGCAAGTGTTGCCGTCACCCATTGGCGCGTGGAGCCGATGATGCCGGCGAGATGCTCATGCGTGATCTTGCGCTCGATATGGCGGCCGCCGGTTCCGGACGCCTCGGAAAGAATGAGCAGAAGCTGTGCCAGACGCGCGGTGACGGATCGCGTGCCGAGCATTTGAGCGAGCGCCGAGTAGCATTTGCCCTTGGCCACAAGCGCATCGATGAGGCAGAGCGCAAAGGCTGGAATGGTTTCAGCGAGATGCCGCACCGCCGCGCCCGGCAGGTGCGCGATGCGCGATGCCTCCATCGTCTCCGCGGACCAGATGTGGATGCCGCCGCCGAAAACCTCCGGGCCGCCGACGAAGTGTCCTGGCGTCCAGTATGCGAGGGTCAGCTCCTTCCCCGATGGGCCCACATAGAATGTGCGAATCCGGCCCGCCTCGATGAGATAGATACCATCGTGTGTTTCACCCTGCGTGAAGACCGGCGCGTTGGGGCCGGCCGTGTAGATGCGCGACGCGAGGCGGACAGCGGCAAGCTCCGCCGGATCGAGGCGCTCGAAAAAGCGAGGATGTCCTTCCTCCAGTTCGAGCTCGGTCAGATAAATGGCTTGCTGGCGTCTGTCGCCCGTTGCAGCCAACGCCGATGTCGGTCCGCTCATGTGTCGCTCCCCAAAATCGGGCTCCGAAAATCCGGCCGCCGAAAATCAAGGATGAAGGCTAGCGGCACGCGCGGAGCGCCCAACAAACAAAACCGGATGAGCTCATCTGGAAAGTGGCAATAGCGCCGCGTCAGCCGCCGAGGCGTGACAGTGCCCAGCGGGCGTTCTTGCGCACTTCGGGGTCCGGATCGTGCGTCGCGCGCTCGAGGGCGGCCGAGACGGACGGATCGGCGATTTCCCCGAGGGCCGCTGCGGATTCTTTGCGCAGGTTCGATTCCGCATGATCTAGATGTTCGGCGATGCGCGCAGCGGCGCCCCGCACGCGCAACTGGCCGAGACTGCGGGTTGCTTTCAGGCGCACCTGCCAGCTCGCATCGTCGAGCGCCGCGATGAGGTCGCGGGGCGCAGTATTCCCAGCGGAAAGTATCCCCAGCGATTCCGCTGCTGCCTCGCGCACGGTCCAGTCGTCATCGCGTAGCAGACGGGAGATGGTGTTCGCGACGGCTGTGCTGTTGGAAAACACGAGGGCCGCGGCCACTGCCCTGCGCACGCGGGCATCCGCATCATAGGCTGCTGCGGTAAGGGCGCCGAGCGAGTCCTCGATCTTCAGATATCCCACCGTGACGACCGCCTCTACGCGAACCTGCGGATCGGCGTCGGCGAGGGCATCGAGAGCGGGTGCGAGCGCGGCGCTGTTGCGCAACTCGCGCAGCGCCCGGAGCGTGGCCGCGCGCACGAACGCCGTGTGGTGCTCCACTAGCGGGATGAGAACCGGCGCGGCGGCCGGATCCTTCAGCTCCGCGGCACTGTCCCTCGCCGCCGCCGCGACCTGCGGGTCGGCATCGACGAGCGCCTGCGCCAGCGCCTGCGCCGCCGCGGGGCCGTCGAATTCACCCAAAGCGATGGCAGCCTGGCGGCGGACACCGGTATCGGTGTCCGACAACGCCGCCGCCAGAAGCGGAATCGCGTGCGGATCTCCACTGTCGGCAAGCTCCATGACGGCGACGCGCCGCTGCCCCGCATCGCCCGCGGCGATACGTTCGGTCACGTCGTCGAGATCGCTGTAGCTTTCGAATATCGTGCTCACGGCGTCACTTCAAAAGATAGGGGATGTTGACGGTGACCGCGCCGGTCGGGCAATCGGCGGCACATGGCATGCAGTACCAGCATTCGTCATAGGCCATGTAGGCCTTGCCGGTCGCTTCGCTGATGCGCAGCACGTCCAACGGGCAGACGTCGACGCAAACCGTGCAGCCCTTGTCGGCGATGCATTTGTCGTTATCGACCACGACCGGCACGGACGTCGGCGCATAGGCAAGTGGCATATCAGGTCCTCGATATGATCAGGCGGTGGCGCGCACCTTGACGCGCTGCTTCCCGTAAAGATCCTTTTCGTCCTCAGCGATCGGCACGACGTAGGGCTCGATTGCGCGCTTCTCGCTTGTCATTTTGCGCCCGCGCTTCGACAGCAGCGTGTGGCAGAACCAATCGGCGTCGTTCTTCTCCGGATGGTCGGCGCGCAGGTGATAGAGCCCCCATCGGCTCTCGGCCCGGAACAGCGAGGCATGCGCGGCCATATCCGCGCAATCGAGGATGGAGCTGGCTTCGAGCGCGCGCATCAACTCGTGCGCATTGCGCGCGATCATGCGGTTCTCGAGGTCGTCGCGTACCTCGGCAAAGCGTTGTTGTGCGAGCGTATATTTGCGCGTCACCTTCGGCGGTTGTAGGTAGTCGTTCACGAGACGCCGCGTCTTGTATTCGATCTGGTTCGGAGGGATGCCATCCTCCCGCCGCGTCGGGGCCAGAACCCGTTCGCGCTCCCGTTCCACGTCGTCGCTGTCGTAAGCGACGTGGGTGGTGCTGCGTGCATATTCTGCGGCATCAGTTCCCGCAATCGAACCATTGGTGAATGCGCCGAGCATGTAGTTGTGCGGCACGCTGGCCATGTCGCCCGCTGCATAGAGCCCCGGCACGGTCGTGCGCGCAAACTCGTCGACGTAGACGCCGGAGGCGCTGTGCCCGCTGCAGAAACCGATTTCGGAGATATGCATCTCGATCATCTCGCGGCGGTAGTCGGTCCCGCGGCCGGCGTGGAATGTTCCCCGGCTCGGACGCTCCACGCGGTGGAGGATGTCCTCGATCTCGCCGACCGTATCGGCATGCAGATGATCGAGCTTGAGAAACACCGGACCCTGGCCGGACTGCAGCTCATTATAGAACTCCAGCATCATCTGCCCCGACCAGTAGTCGCATTCGATGAAGCGGTGGCCTTGGTTGTTGGCCGTGTAGGCCCCGAACGGCCCGGCCACGTAGGCGCAGGCGGGGCCATTGTAATCCTTGATGAGCGGATTGATCTGGAAGCACTCGAGATTGGCGAGCGCTGCGCCTGCATGATAGGCCATCGCATAGCCGTCGCCGGAGTTGGCAGCATTCTCGTAGGTGCCGAACATGTAACCCGATGTCGGCAGTCCGAGGCGGCCCGCCGCGCCCATGCAGAGAATGACCGCCTTGGCGCGGATGACGAGCAGTTCGGCGGTGCGGGTGTTTACGGCAATCGCCCCGGCGATGCGGCCATCGCCAACCAAGAGGCGCGTCGCCATGAAGCGGTTCGAGATGAGCAGCCGTGCGCGGCGAAGCTGCCGGTAGAGCGCCTTCTTCACCGTCTCGCCGTTGGGCATCGGCAACACGTAGGTGCCGATGTGATGCACCTTCTTTACCGCGAAGTCGCCGTTGGCATTCTTCTGAAAGCGAATGCCATAGCTGTCCAGCTCCTCGATGACCGAGTAGCAGTTCTGGGCATACTTCAGCACCGGCTTTTGATCGACGATGCCGTCATTCGCGATCGTGATTTCCTTGGTGTACTGCTCGGGCGTCGCATAGCCGGGAATGACGGCGTTGTTCAGTCCGTCCATGCCCATGGAGATGGCGCCGGACCGCTTCACATTCGCCTTCTCGAGCAGAACGACCGTTGCCTGCGGATCGGCGAGCTTTGCCTTCAGGGCCGCCATCGGTCCGGCGGTACCGCCGCCGATGACGAGCACATCGCACGTGATTTCGCTTTGCTGATCGCTGATTTCGTCCATGTCGCCCGTCAAGAACCGCTAACGCTGCGTTGTGGCGCGATGAAATCCTCTATCTGCGGACGCAGGCTGAGGTCCATAAGCATCGGCCAGGGGAAGATGCCGCCGTAAGCATCCGCGGAGAACGCCACGTGCACGCCGTAGCCGACATCCGTGAGAGTCACGATGGCGAGGCTGGGCGGCGGCACGTTGATGCCGTCGATGCGCCGGCGCTTTGCCCGCGCGCCGGGACACGCGCACCAAAGCGTTTCCACCGAAAGCGACCGACGGGTGCCGTCGGCGAGGGTGATACGGATGCTTTCGCCTTCGGCCGCGAGACTAAGTTCCGGCTTTCCCATCTGATCTCCTCGAAACTTCGGCCGCATGAGCATCGCGCCGATCGGGCGGCGACCCCAGCAATTAATTGCGCGCTACTTCGCGTCGGGCGGCGCAATGCGTGCGCTGACTGGATGGGCTAAACAACAGCGGGCCGGACGGCATCTTCGGTGAGATTTGGCGCGCACATCTCTATGAAGCGGTAGACATATCCGCGGAGGTAGCGCCCGCGCTTCACCCCCAACGATGAGGTGCTCGGCTTGAATGCTCCCGGCAGATCGAGCCGGCGCAATCCAACGTCTCTCGCCGGATCGAAAGCGACCTCGGCGATGATGCCGATGCTACCGTCGAGTTCCACATAGGCCTTGATCACATCCGCATCGAGCGCCGACATGGCAACGTCCGGCTCGCGCCCGATGCGGGCAAAGGCTTCATCGACACGCTCGCGCCCCGTCAGGCCCGGGGCATAGGTGATAATCGGCCAGTGTGCGATTGTCTCGAGGGTGGGCACTTTCTCGGCCAGCAGCGGATGCCCGGCGGAGACGACGACGGCGTGGCTCCAGGTGCGAAAGGGGAACGTCACCAGTCCGTCGATGTCTGCCATGGTGTTGGTGGCAATGCCGATATCCGCCTCTCCGGCGAGGAGGATGCCCGGGATGTCCAAGGGATTCGCTTGCGTAAGCGCAAACTTGACGTTGGGGAACGCTGCGTTGAAGCGCGAGATGATGGGCGGCAACGTGTAGCGCGCCTGTGTGTGCGTTGCGGCGATGCGCAGCGTGCCCTCATCCTTCAACGACATACGCCAGCCGAGGTCGGAAAGGTTCTGCTGATCGACGAGGATGCGTTCGACGATGGGCAGCGCATCCTGCCCGGCGTCGGTCAAGCCCAGCAGCCGTTTGCCCTTGCGGACGAACAGCTCCACGCCAAGCTCATCCTCGAAATCCTTCACGTATTTGCTGACGCCCGATTGGGCGGTCAACAGCGCATTGGCAACTTCGGTGAGATTAAAGTTACATCGCACCGCTTCGCGCACGATGCGCAACTGTCGAAAGTTCATTGCTGTTCATGCCGCATATCGACAGCCGCGCGTCGTCACCACGGCCCGTCCGCAGCCATCCTAATTCGCCGTCAGGGTCCAACTGAATAAAGAAATTGAGATGAGCTTATATGGAAATTCGAAACCGGGCGGCCGGATCGAACGAGCCGGCACAACGGCGTCTGCGTGAAGCCGGCCGGCTTCCTTGTGATGCTCACACCGGGCACCAAGAACGTGTGCAGCTGCTCGTGACGGTCATGGATGCATCGTGGCGCGCACTGCCCATAAAAACGCAGCGCGCGCCAATCTTTTGCAGCCTTGAAGGGATTATCGCTTCGCGATGATCTGGTCGTAGTTCGCGCCGTCAGCAAAGTGGTTTTTCTTCACCGCATCCCAGCCGCCAAGCAGGTCTTCCACGCGGAAAGTATCGACCGCAGGAAAGACGGCAGCATTCGCCTTGAGCACTTCAGGGTCGCGCGGGCGCAGGCCATGCTTCGCGATGATCTCTTGTCCCGCGGGGGAATAGAGAAAGTTGAGGTAGGCTTCGGCGAGCTTGCGCGTGCCATGCTTGTCGACGACCGGATTGATAATGGCCACCGGCGGCTCCGCGACGATACTGGTGGACGGATAGACGATCTCGAACTTGTCGCCGCCCACTTCGTTGCCAATGAGCTTGGCTTCGTTTTCGAAGGTGACGAGCACGTCACCCTGATCGCGCTGCGTGAACGTCGTCGTCGCGCCGCGGCCGCCGCCATCGAGGATTGGCACGTTCGCGAAGAGCTTGGCGACGAAATCCTTCGCGCCGTCGTCGGTGCCGAACTTCTTCAGGGCGTGGCCCCACGCCGCGAGATATGTATAGCGGCCATTGCCGGAGGTTTTGGGGTTGGGAACGATGACCTCGACGTCCGGCTTCACGAGGTCCTCCCAATCCTTGATGCTCTTCGGATTTCCCTTGCGCACCAGGAACACCGAAATGGTGGTGTAGGGCGCGGCGTCATTGGGAAAGGCCTTGCGCCACTCAGGTGACACGAGGCCGGGCTTTACCAGAACCTCGACGTCGGGCGCCTGGTTGAACGTAACGACATCCGCCTCCAGGCCGTTGGCTACCGCCAGGGCTTGCTTTGTCGACCCGCCGTGCGACTGATTGACGGCAATCGTGCCGCCGGTTTTCCGTTTCCAGTCATCGACGAACGCACGGTTGATATCCTTATAGAGTTCGCGCGAGACGTCGTATGACGCGTTGAGTAGGGTATTGGGATCGGCCGCCGCGGCGTGACCCATGCTTGCACCCGCGGCGATGATTGCAGCGAATGCAAACGCGATGCCGCTATGCGCGGCCATGCGGTAAATGTTCATTCTCCCCTCCGGCAGTTATTGGCCGCGCAGTTTGCGAAGCAGGCTAAAGGCTGGGAACAAAGAAAAAGTGCCAAGCTTATGTGCGGTGTGCGGCGGTAACGAGCGCTGCGCCGCCGTCGCGCAAGGTTGCGCGGCTGTGTAGCGCAAGTCCGTAGGGTCGAGATGTGTGCGCGCTAGTAGCGCGCCTTTCCCCGGCCGATCTGGATTCGTCTCAGCACGTTGACGAGTGCGTCGACATCGTCGGCGGTGTTATAGAGCGCGAGCGATGGGCGCACGGTAGCCTCGAGCCCGAAGCGCCGCAGGATCGGTTGTGCGCAATGGTGGCCCGCGCGCACGGCAATGCCCTCGGCGGCCAGTGCCTTGCCGACATCCTCGACGCGACACTCATCGAGAACGAAAGAAGCGACACCGGCCTTCGCGCGGGCCGTACCGATGATGCGCAGGCCAGGCACCGACAAAAGCCCCTGGGTGAGATAATCCAGTAAGCCGTGCTCGTAGGCTGCGATGTTCGCCATGCCGATGTTGGAAAGATAATCGATCGCGGCGCCGAGACCGACCGCGTCGGCGATATTGCCCGTGCCGGCCTCGAAGCGGGCTGGTGGCCCTTGGAATGTCGTCTTCTCGAAAGTGACGTCCTCAATCATGTTTCCGCCGCCTTGCCACGGCGGCATCGCCTCCAGGATGTTCGGGCGCCCGTAAATGGCGCCGATGCCCGTAGGAGCAAACATCTTGTGGCCGGAGAACACGAAGAAGTCGACATCGAGCGCCTGCACATCGATCGGCATGTGTGAGATCGACTGTGCGCCGTCCACGATGGCAATGGCGCCGTGGCGGTGCGCGATCGCGACCATTTCCGCAACGGGAGTAATGGTGCCGAGCGCATTCGATACATGGCTGAAGGACGCAACGCGTGTTCGCGGCGTGAACAGCCGCTCGTACGCGTCGAGGATGATCTGTCCCGTGTCGTCGACGGGCGCAACCTTGATTACCGCACCCTTTTCTGCGGCGAGCTGCTGCCAGGGTACGATATTGGCGTGGTGCTCGAGATGGGTGAGCACGATCTCGTCACCCTCGCCAATGTTACGACGGCCCCAAGCTTGCGCGATGAGGTTCAGCCCCTCCGTTGTGCCGCGCACGAATATGATGCTGTCCGGCGAAGGCGCATTGACGAATTGCGCGACCTTCGCGCGCGCGCCCTCGTAGGCGTCGGTCGATCGCGCTGCGAGGGTATGGGCCCCGCGGTGAATATTGGAGTTCTCATGCGCGTAAAAGTACGACAGCCGGTCGATCACCGTGCACGGTTTCTGCGTCGTGGCGCCGTTGTCGAGCCACACCAGCGGCTTGCCGTTCACGTGTTGCTGGAGGATGGGAAAATCGCGGCGGAAGGCATGGGCATCGAACGACCTGCGCCCGCCGAGCGAAATTCCAGCGATCTCCGCGCGATGCTGAACCGCTAGCCCGCTGAGATCGATATTCGAGATATCGTGGTGGTCTAAGCCGGTCGGCTGGCGCGCCGCTGAGGCGCTGGCGCCGGGCGGCGCTGGAGCATTGCGCGCCGGAGCAGTGGGCTCATTCGCGCCCAGGAGATCAGGCGAGGCCGCCATGCCAGCCCGGTCGAGAAACCCATAGCTTGCGCTCGAGGCGGGATCGAACGGAGCAGGGCCGGCGTAAGCGGGCGGTGCCGGGAGAACTCCTCGAACAGGTGCGAACGCCAACTCTGTCGTCAAGCGGCTCGGCAGTGACGCGAAATCGACCTCGCCTGGGCGGCCCGGCAGTGCCGTTGCGGGGTCGCCGGGGAACGGTAGCCCATCATCTGCTAACCCTGAAAGGGATGGCTGCTCGGTCAACGGCTCGACAGCGAAGATCCGTGCCGACGGTTGCGCTGCGCCCGATGCGGGAAGCGGAACCGACGGCAGTCCAGGATTGTGATTGGGCGTGAGCGGTAGTTGCAGCGCCGGCGTACCCGGGATGGAATTGTAGAGCGGATCGGCTGCGAACACCGGCATCGAGGGAAGCGCGGCGCCTGGGCCGGGATACGGCTGCGGCGGATCTCCATTGAAAAAGATGTTCGCAAGCCGAGCGATGACGGCGGCGTCGGGTATCACAGTGCCGGGCGGTACTGCGGGCGATGCGACGGCCGGAGCGGGATGCGCCAGCTCCGAGACCGCAGATCCCGTGCCCGTTGGATCATCTTGCGGCAGGGTATTCATGGTAGCGTCCCACTTCGACGTTATCGAGCACTCCGAGCGCATCGTCGGTATGGACGGCGAGCGAGCAGTAGAGCGAGATGAGGTAGGACGCGACCGCGCGCCGGTCGATGCCCATGAATCGCACGGACAGGCTCGGCGAGACCTCTCCCGGCACGCCCGGCTGGAACAGGCCGACAACGCCCTGCTTTTTTTCGCCCGTGCGCAGCAACAGGATCTTCGACTTGCCCGACGTCGTCAGCGGAACCTTGTCGGAGGGCACGAGCGGAAGACCGCGCCAGGTGAGGAAGGGTGTGCCGAACAGATTCACGGTGGGCGGGGGCACACCGCGGCGTGTGCATTCGCGGCCGAAGGCGGCGATGGCGCGCGGGTGCGCAAGGAAGAAGGAGGGCTCCTTCCAGACCTTCGCGATGAGATCATCTAGGTCGTCGGGCGTGGGCGCGCCGGATCGGGTCGAGATCTGCATGGAGGGGGCGCAGTTGGCCAGCAGGCCGTATTCCTTGTTGTTGATCAGCTCGCCCTCTTGCCGTTCCTTCACCTTTTCGATCAGCAGACGGAGCTGTTCCTGCGTTTGATCGAACGGATGGCTGTAGAGGTCGGAGACGCGCGTTTGCACGTCCAAAACGGTGGTCACGGCATTGAGAAAGTATTCCCGCGGCTGCTCCTCGTAGTCGACGAATGTCTCCGGCAGGTTGGGGTCGCTGTCGCGTGGCGGGCTGCACTGGACGTCGGCGGTGGTCGCTGCCGTCGCGCCGCGCGTCTCTTTCACTTTGTTGAGCCGGTATATGCCCGCTTCCACCGGTGTCCACGGCAGAAACGAAACCAGCCACCGCGGCGTGATCCCGCCCCACTGCGCCCGTGTCTTCGTGGCATTAGCTAATTGTCTTGCAGCACCCTCGGCGAGTGTGCCGCGACCTTGGTCGGCCATGCGCTATCCCTCGATGTGAAGATTGGTCGTCAGTGCGTTTAGGATTTCGTATCGAGCGATGGCTCGACGAAGAGATCGCTCGACAGGTAACGCTCCGCTGACGACGGCGCGAACGTCACGATGGTCTTGCCGGCAAACTCCTGCCGCTTTGCGATTTCGATCGCGGCTGCAACGTTGGCACCGGTCGAAATGCCGCCCGGAATGCCTTCAACCTTTGCCAGCCGGCGCGCGGTTTCGAACGCGTGCTCACTCGAGACGGTGACGATCTCGTCGATGAGATCCCTCTCCAAGATCGACGGCACGAAGCCCGCGCCGATCCCTTGAATCTTATGCGGCCCGCGCGGCTTGCCGGAAAGCACCGGGCTGGTGGACGGCTCAACTGCAATGATCTTGAGGCTCGGATTGCGCGGCTTCAACGCCCGCGCGACGCCGGTGATCGTGCCGCCGGTTCCCACGCCGACGACGATGGCGTCAACATTGCCTTGGGTGTCGTTCCAGATCTCTTCCGCCGTTGTCTTTTCGTGGATGAAGGGATTGGCAGGGTTGTCGAACTGGCCGGGGATAAATGCGCCAGGTATCGTACGCGCAAGCTCAACGGCGCGCTCGACGGCAGCCGGCATCCCGCCTGGCCCGGGCGTCAATTCGAGTTCGGCGCCTAAATGCGTGAGCAGCTTGCGCCGTTCGAGCGACATCGTCTCAGGCATCACAAGGATGAGGCGATAACTCCTCGCCGCCGCGACGAACGCAAGGCCGATGCCGGTGTTTCCCGACGTCGGCTCGATGAGGACGGTGCGCCCCGGCGCGATCTTTCCCTCCGCTTCGAGCGCATCGATCATCGCAACGCCGATGCGGTCCTTCACCGACGACAGAGGATTGAAGAATTCGAGCTTCAGCAGGATGTTGGCGCTGGATCGGGATGCTGGGGCGATCTTGGCCAGGCGGACGAGCGGTGTGTTCCCGATGGTCTCGGCGATCGTATCGTAGACGCGGCCGCGACCCCAGCGTTGGGCGCCGGCGAGTGTTTTTAGACTCACCAACTCGTTCATGTGCCTCTCCATCTCAGCCGGTGCGATCGATCGCTTCAGGCGATCGGCGCGCGAGGCTTAGCGGAGCGGTTAGCGCAGGAGAAATTCGAAAACCTGCTAAGCAATATGCAATTTTCGACTAATAGGAGCGGCGATGAGGCGGCAGCGTCGCGTTGCGATGCCTATTCGATGACCCGCAGCCTTAGCGCCCGCGACCTGCGCTAAGGCTGGCAGCATTGGCTGGGGTGGTCGCGGAAAACTCCGACGCCTCGGGCGGCGGAATCTCCACGATGCTGTGGGCTTCAACCAACAGTCCGCAGTCGGGACATTCGAGCCTGAACGGCTCGGGCCAATCGTCGGACCACTCGAGACCGCAGCAGCGGTATGTCATCCGCAGCCACACGCGCACAAGCTTCACCATCACGAGCATTCCTTGACCGATACCGATCAGTGAGCGCTAGGGTGATTCGGAGTTCGCGATCAAACCGGGATAAGGCCTCGCCGGCTCGCCGCTGGGAGGCTGATCGCGGTGGATGCGCAGACAGATATCTTGGGCCGGTGCGGTGGCGTCATCGAGGGTCTAAGCGATACATATGTGAAGCTATAGAGGCGCGACACGCTCATGGACCCTTCGGCGCGCCGCAACGGAACGGCTTCGCTGTGTGCCAGGAACGTACGCGCGGCAGTCCGGAGTTGAAAGCTGACCGGGTTGAAAATGACGTATCCGTTCTTCACCATCGGTCACTCCAATCGGAGCTTGGAGGCGTTCACGGGGCTGCTCACGAGCGCCGATATCGAGCTTCTGGCGGATGTCAGAAAGATGCCGATGTCCCGCGCGAACCCGCAATTCAACGCGGACACCCTTTCGCCCGCGCTGGAAGGCTTCGGCATTCGCTACGAACACATCGCCGCTCTCGGTGGCCTCAGGGGCAAGGCCAGAAGCCTGTCTCCCGACGTCAATGGGTTCTGGACGAACAGGAGCTTCCACAACTACGCGGACTATGCGCTGTCGGAGGAGTTCCATAAAGGGTTCGAGCATCTGCGGCGCGAGGGTCATAGGCGGCGCTGTGCGATCATGTGCTCGGAAGCCGTGTGGTGGCGGTGTCATCGCCGCATCATCGCCGACTATCTCATCGCCAGCGGTGAAACGGTTTTTCACATCATGGGCGAAGGGCGCATCGAGCCGGCGGTTCTCACGGCGGGTGCGGTTGTTCAGCCGGATGGAACAGTGACCTATCCCGAGGTCTAGCGGACGGGAGGGCGCCGTTGGCTCCGGGCGCGCGGCGTCTCCGGCGCGTTCATCACGTTGGCGAAGTTTCCGGCCTCGCGCGGTGACCGCCGGCGGCGCAGGGCCGATCCCGAAACAACCGGCCAGCGGTTTTCCAAGCGAAACGCCCCATTCGCGCTTCCCATGAAACAGCGGGTTTCCGGACGCCGCTTGGCGCCGGCCCATATGCCGAAACTGTTACAAGGCTAAGAGAGCAAAACTCACAGGACGGCCGGAAGTTCCTGCTGGCCCACGCTGTTCCGGTCTGCAATATTTCCGCCCGAGCTCGAGCGCCCGTGCGCGGAATCCGGTCCGCACTGCGCCCGCCGCTTCCAGCCTCACCTGAGACGGATCCCGACCAGCGGAGCCATATGCCCACACCTAGCACACGACCAGGCGCAGATATGTTTGCGGCCGGCCATCCGACATGGCGTCACGACTCCACCGATTGGCTCTACCTGCCAATCGCCAGCATCATGGCTCTCATTTTCATCTACGACGTCGCCACACCTCTGGGCGTGTCGGAATGGGTCTTTTATTGCGTACCGGTCGCGATCGCTTTTCTCCTTTGGCATCCCATCGCTCCATTTGCCGTTGCAGCGATCGCCACGGTCCTCTCGGTCGGCGGCTTCCTGGTGAGCCCCGACGGCATCGAAGCTTCGATGGCGATCCAGAACCGGTCCTTCGGCGTCGTCACGTATTGGATCCTCGCAACCGCCGGCTATCTCTTCATCAGCGGCAAGCTCACCCTGAAGCGTAAGGAGTGGATCCAGGCCGGTCAGCTGGGATTGGCGCGCGCGATAGGCGGCGACCTGGCACTGGCAGACGTGGGCGACCGGCTGCTGCGGTTTCTCGCTGAATATCTCGATGCGAACACCGGGGCGATTTTCGTTGAGAACGGCGGGGGCACCTTCAGCCGAACCGCTGGCTATGCCGTTCCCGCAACGGCGCCGGTGCCGGAAAATATCCGTCCCGGCGAGGGCCTGCTCGGCCAAGCCATCAAGGACGGCCGGCCGTTCGTGGTGGATACGGTTCCCGATGGCTACCTCTATTTCGGCTCCAGCCTCGGCCAGGGGAAGCCCTCGCGCCTGCTCGTGGCGCCCGCCGGCGTCGACGGCAGAATCAATGCCGTGATGGAATTCGGACTGACGGAGCGTCTCGGACCGGCGGCTCTCGAACTGCTGCAGGAACTCTCCCAGCCGATCGGTGTCACCATACGATCCGCCCAGTATCGTGCGCGCCTTCACGAGCTGCTGGAAGAAACGCGGCGGCAGGCGGAGGAACTCCAGGAACAGCAGGAGGAGCTCCGCGCGGCGAACGAAGAGCTCGAGCAGCAGAGCCGATCGCTGGAGGCCTCGCAATCGCGGCTGGAGGAATCCAATAAGCGGCTCGAGGAACAGACCCGCTCCCTGGAAGAGCAGCGCTCCGATCTCGAGGGTACGCAGTCGATGCTCAAGCAGCAGGCCAAGGCGCTCGAACAGGCCAGCCGCTACAAGACCGAGTTCCTCGCCAACATGTCCCATGAGCTGCGTACGCCGCTGAATTCGGCGCTGATCATGGCGCGGCTTCTCGCCGACAATCGCGGCGGAAACCTCACCGGAGAGCAAGTCAAATACGCCGAGACCATCGAGTCCGCCGGCAACGACCTGCTCGCCCTCATCAACGACATCCTCGACCTGTCGAAGATCGAGGCGGGCCGCATAGAGATCCAGCCGGAAGAGATCCCGATCGGGCGTCTGGCCGACAAGCTGACGCGAACCTTCCAGCCCATGGCGACGAACCGGGGACTGGCGTTCGCCGTTGAGCTGATGCCCGACCTGCCCGAGAGCTTCCTCACCGACCCCCTGCGCCTGGAACAGATCCTGAAAAACTTCCTCTCGAATGCCGTCAAGTTCACGGAGAAGGGGTCGGTGACGCTTCGGGTCGAACGGGCCGGAAGCGACCGCCTGAGCTTTGCCGTCGTCGATACCGGTATCGGCATACCCTCCGAACATCAGGCCGCGATCTTCGAGGCTTTCCGCCAGGCGGACGGAACAACGAACAGGAAGTACGGCGGCACCGGGCTCGGATTGTCCATCTCGCGCGAGCTGGCGCGGCTTCTGGGCGGCAACATCCAGCTGACGAGCGAGGTGGGCAGCGGCAGTGAATTCAAGCTCGTCGTGCCTCTCAACTACGATGCCCGCAATGTGCGCTTCCATGCGCCAGGTGACAGTGGCGTCGTGCCCAGGGTCGTGCGTTCGAGCGGCGCCGAGCAGATGAACGGCGGGAGCCGTCCGGCCCGGCCGCGTCCGTTCGGCGATGACCGCGAGAGCTTGAGCGGCGACAGCCGCATCATCCTCGTGGTCGAGGACGATGTGAAGTTCGCGCGCATCCTCTTTGATCTCGCGCATGAGCAGGGTTTCCAGTGCCTCGTCGCCGACACGGCCGAGGAAGGAATAGAGATCGCGCGGCAATACCTGCCCCACGCCATCATTCTCGACATCGGTTTACCCGATCATTCCGGCCTATCGGTGCTCGACCGGCTGAAGCACAACGTGCGAACACGGCACATCCCGGTGCACGTCGTCTCGATGCACGACTATACGCAAACCGCTCTCGAGTGGGGCGCCATCGGGTACATGCTGAAGCCGGTCAAGCGCGAAGCGTTGGTCCAGGCGTTGCTTGGCTTCGAGGAGCGCCTCAATCGAAAGATGCGGCGGGTTCTGGTCGTCGAGGACGACGACAATCAGCTGGCGAGCGTGCGCGCCTTGCTCGAGCCGACGAGCGTCGATGTTACGGGGGTGCGCACCGGCGCGGAGTGCCTGCAGAAGCTCGACGAGACAACGTTCGACTGTATGGTGCTCGATCTCACTCTGCCCGATATGTCGGGGCTCGAGCTTCTCGAGCGCCTGAGCACGGACGAAGACCGCGCGTTCCCACCGGTGATCGTCTACACCGGCCGAGACCTCAACGCGGACGAGGAGCTGGCACTCCGGCGCTACTCGAAGTCCATCATTATCAAGGGCGCGAAATCGCCCGAGCGCCTGCTCGACGAAGTCACCCTGTTCCTTCACCACGTGGTGTCGGAGCTTCCGGCAGAGCAGCAGCGGATGTTGGCGAAGGCGGTCAACCGCGACGGCAACCTCGAAGGCCGGCGCATCCTCGTCGTGGAAGACGACATTCGCAACGTGTTCGCGCTCACCAGCGTTCTGGAGCCCCAGGGTGCCACCGTGGAGATCGCGCGCAACGGGCTCGAGGCGATAACGGCGCTCGAGCGGGCGCAATCGAGTGCGCCCGTCGACCTCGTTCTGATGGATGTCATGATGCCGGAGATGGACGGCATCACGGCGACGAAGACGATCCGCGAGCGCGCCGAGTGGAAGAACCTCCCGATCATCGTGCTGACTGCGAAGGCCATGCCCGACGATCAGGACCAATGCATAGCCGCAGGCGCCAACGACTACATGGCGAAGCCTCTCGACGTGGAAAAGCTTCTTTCCCTGGTGCGCGTATGGATACCGCGGTAGGCCTCAATATTCAGCCAGCAACGCTGCAGCTCGAGGCGCGGCTCCTCGTCGAAGCGCTTTATGAGCATTATCACGTCGACTTTCGCGGCTACTCCCCCGCGTCGATCACGCGCCAGCTCAAGCGCGCGATGGAGCGGTTCGGCTGTTCCAGCCTCTCCCTCCTGCAGCATCGCGCTCTGCATGATCCGGCTATCGTGCCGGAGCTCGTTGGCATGCTGACGGTGCAGGTCAGTGACCTGTTTCGCGATCCATCGTTCTTTCGATCCATACGCGAAAACCTCGTCCCGCACCTCAGGACCTATCCGTCCATCAAGGTGTGGGTGGCGGGATGCGGGGAGGGCGAGGAGCTTTATTCCTTGTCCATCCTCTTTCACGAGGAGGGGCTGGCACAGAAGACCATTTTTTATGCGACCGACATCAATGCGGCCGCATTGCTGAAAGCCGAGGCCGGCGTCTACAGCCTCGAACGCATCCCGCTCTTCACGGAGAACCACCGGCTCTCGAAGGGGAAGGGTTCGCTCTCCCAATATTACACAGCCGCCTACGGCGGTGCGGTGTTGGACCGAAAGCTTCGCAAGAACGTTGTCTTCTCCGATCACAGCCTCGTCTCCGACCAGGTGTTTTCGGAGGTCCATCTCATCTGCTGCCGCAACGTCCTCATCTATTTCGAACGGGATCTGCAAGATCGGGCGATCGGCATCTTCGGGGATGCGCTCGTGCGGGGCGGCTTCCTCGGCTTGGGCGCACACGAAACGATCCGCTTCTCGCGGCACGCGGGCTTGTTTCGGGAATTCGATGCGGCGGAGCGAATTTACCGTCGCGTACACACTGACGAGCAGGGAGTCTCCAATGGCGGTTGATCCCGTGAAATTCCTACTCGTCGACGACGTGGCGGAGAACCTGATCGCGCTCGAAGCCCTGCTGCGCCGCGACGGTCTCGAAATCCTCATGGCGCGGTCCGGCAACGAGGCGCTCGAGCTGCTGCTGGTCCATGAATTCGCCCTGGCGCTGCTCGATGTGCAGCTGCCGGAAATGGATGGGTTCGAGCTTGCCGAATATATGCGCAGCACCGAGCGCACGCGCAGGGTCCCCATCATCTTTCTGACCGCCGTCGCGACCGACGAACGCCGGCGCTTCATGGGTTATGAATCGGGCGCCGTCGATTACCTCATCAAGCCGATCGATCCGCACGTGCTGCGCCGGAAGGCAGAGGTGTTCTTCGACCTCGATCAGCAGCGGCGGGAGCTCGTCCGCCAGCGTGACGAAATCCGCGAGAGCGAGGAGCGATTCCGTCGTGCCGTCATGCTCGCTCCGGCTCCGATGATGGTCTTCGACGAGCAGCAGAACATTCTGACGGTGAATAACGAATGGCAGCGGATCACCGGCTATTCGCCGGATGATCTGCGGACATTGCACGAGTGGGCGGCGTGCGCCCTCGGCGAACGGGCGGATGAGATCGCGGCCTATGTGCGCGAGGTGTTCCGGAATACAGAGCCCTGCCGCGCCGAATTCGACATCGTGACCAAATCCGGAAACGTGCTCACCTGGGACCTCGTCGCCTCGCCGATCAACCGAGCCTGCGATGGCTGCGGCCTCTATCTCTGGGTCGGGCATGACATCACCGCGCGCAAGCAGAGCGAGCGCACGCAGCAACTGCTCATGGGCGAACTCAATCACCGGGTGAAGAATACGCTCGCGACCGTGCAGGCCATCGCCCAGCACACGCTGAGACGCAGCGCCGATCCGACGGAGTTCGCTGCGAGCTTCTCTGGGCGCATCCAGGCGCTTTCCCGTGCGCATTCGATGCTGAGCAATGCGACCTGGAAAGGCGCCGACGTCCTGGAACTCGTGCGGGACCAGATGATCCTCGGTGCCCTCGAGGAGAGCCGCATCAACGTCTCCGGCCCTCCGGTGCGGCTCGAGCCGCAGCGGGCGCTGCATGTGGCGTTGATGCTCCACGAGCTGGTAACGAATGCCAATAAGTACGGGAGCCTTCGCGCGCCTGCGGGGCAGGTCGCCATCACGTGGACGCTGCGTAATGGGCAGCTCCTGTTCAGATGGAGCGAAAGCGGCGGCCCGAAGGTGGAAGCGCCGAAGCAGCACGGTTTCGGAACCACGCTCATTCAGCAGACGGCAAAGGCGGACGGGGGCTATGCGAAGGTCGCCTACGGGGAACGCGGCGTGGAATGGGACATCATGCTTCCGTTGCGGGCCGGTCCACGTGCGGTCACGTCGGATGAGAAGCCCGCTGCGCGGCTGCCCGAGGCGCAAACGTCTTCGGCCCTCGCGGGCAAGTCCATCCTCGTCATCGAGGACGAGCCGCTGGTCGCGCTGGATCTCGTGACGACACTGGAGCAGGCCGGTGCTCTCGTTGCCGGGCCCGCCGGCACGGCGCTCGAAGCCATCAACATCATCGACGGCATCCATCTCGACGGCGTATTGCTCGACGGCAACCTGCACGGCCAGCGCGCCGATGCGGTCGCCGAGATGCTGGTGCAGAAGGGTGTTCCGTTTGCATTTGTCACCGGGTACGGGCGCGCCAGTTTGCCCAACGGCTTTGGCGACATTCCCATTCTCGGCAAGCCGTTCACAGAAAGCCAGCTTCTGCGGATCGCCTTAGGTCTGGTGTCGTCGAAGTCGAACGGCAAGCCAGCCCCCACGCCCGGCGACAACGTCATTTCGGGCGGTTCGCCGCCGTCTTAGCCGTTTGTCTTTGCTGTCGAGTGCGCTGTATTCGCCATTGGCCAGCGGCCAAGGTGACGCGTATGTTTCGCGTATGCGCAAAATCATCCACATCGACATGGACGCCTTCTACGCGTCCATCGAGCAGCGGGATAACCACGCGCTCCGCGGCAAGGCCGTGGCGGTGGGTTACGCGGCTAAGCGCGGCGTCGTCGTAGCGGCGAGCTACGAGGCGCGCAGGTTCGGCGTGAGGTCGGCCATGCCCTCGGCCATCGCGCAGCGCAACTGTCCGGAGCTCATATTCGTGCCGCCGCGGTTCGAGGTCTACCGCGCGGTGTCGAATGAGATTCAAGCGATCTTTCGCGCGTATACCCCGCTGGTCGAACCTCTGTCGCTGGACGAGGCGTATCTTGATGTTACCGATAACCTGAAAGGAGTCGCGCTGGCCTCGGACGTGGCGCTGCAGATCCGGGCCTGCATCCATGGGCAGACCGGTCTCACGGCATCGGCGGGCGTGTCCTACAACAAATTCCTGGCGAAGCTTGCCTCCGACCAGAACAAGCCGAACGGCCAGTTCGTCGTCACGCCGGGTATGGGCGCCCGGTTCGTCGAAGGCCTGCCGATCGAGCGGTTCCACGGCGTCGGACCGAAGAGGGCCGAGAAGATGAAGGCGCTCGGCATCCATACGGGCGCGGATCTTCGCGCGTGCTCGTTGCCCTTTCTCGAGGCGCACTTCGGACGGTCGGCGGGCTGGTACTACGGGATTGCGCGCGGGGAGGATGACCGGCAAGTGGAGCCCAACCGTGTCCGCAAATCGTCGGGCAGCGAGACCACATTCGACGTCGATCTTTTCGAACCGCAAGCCATCGAGGCTGGGGTTGTCGAAATGGCCGACGAGGTGTGGGCCTGGTGTACGAAGCACCGAAGTTTCGGACACACGGTGAGCGTGAAGGTGAAATTTGCGTCGTTCCGGGTGATCACGCGCAGCAAAACGCTGGCAAGACCGGTGAGTTCGCAGGCGGCACTGCAGGAGATGAGCGTGGCGCTGGTACGCACGGCTTATCCCATGCCGGAAGGCGTGAGGCTTCTCGGGGTGATCGTCTCCAACCTCATCGAGGGAAACGATGCAGTGCGCCAGCTGGAGTTAGGCCTGACAACATGAATCGCCAAGCGCGAGAGGACCGCGTTGCAACGATCCGCGCGCAACGATCTGGAGCTTCGCGTAGCGTTCGCGCTTCATCGCATGAATTTGCTCGCGCTGTTCTCTTGTGGCTTCGAAGCCGGGTCTCGCGGTTGCCGGCGCGAGGTTAACCGTGCGCCGCCACGACGGATATCCGCCGATCTTGTCGGCAGCGGGCGAAGGGATTGATCACGCTTACGATGGAACTGCTCGCACAATGGGCTGCAGCGGTTGAAGTTGCCGAAAGCATGTTTCGGCGCGAACCCCGCGGCCGGGAACTTCCGGCAAAACCCCCTGTTCTTGGTCTATCGAATGGCAGGAGGAACCACCATGAAAGCGATCCTATTGGCCCTTACGGCGTGTTTGCTCTCCACGGCCGCTCTCGCCGATCAAAAGCCATCCAATGAAGAGGCGGCTAAGATAAAGGATGCCGTTGCCGCGTGGGGATGCCAGGGCGGCACGTTCGAAAAGGAAACGGAAGGCACGGGCGTTCTCGAGGCGGAGGACGTCAAGTGCAAGGACGGCAACTACGATTTCCGGCTGACGGGCGACTACAAGGTGTTCGCCATCACGATGGACTGACGGAGCCGAGCGGCGGGATGACCGGCGAGCAGACCGGTTGAGTGTTCGCGCGCCGCCGGCGTTTGCGGCGGGCTCGGGAGCGCGCTGTGCAGTCCGGGCGTGCGGACGGTTGGTTAGCGATCGACAGCATAGACCGCCGTTCCCGCACGCCCACGCTGCCGCGGACCGCCGCGATCAACTGGTCGGCGTTCTCCGTTTCCGGGAGCCGTTTGATGCCCATGTTCCAAGCAATTATCGCGTTCCAAGCCCTCCGAGCGATCGCCGAGGCGGCGGCCGTCGGCTTCGTTGGCGCTGTGGCGGCAGCTTACCTGTCCACTGGAACCGCAGCGATTCTTCAGGGTCAGGAAGATCCGCTCATCTCGATCCTCGCATATGGATTTTGCGGCGCCCAGATCGGCGCCGCAATCTCGGTCATCGTTCTGACGGGCATTCCCGCTCCATCCCGCCGGTGACAGGACTGCGGGAAGGACGTGCAGCGGCGCTCCGCGTGACGGCGCCGCACTGCCAATGCCACGTTGCCTGGGCCCCGCGGCGCGGGATGCGGATTGACGCCGTTCATTCGTGGACATAAATATCGTAGCACGATATAAAAACATCGCTTGGTTCGTGTAAGGCGAGGGGTGACGGCGCGCCCGTCTCGCAAACGCCCAGCCCTGAGCCGGTCATCTCCGTCTGCCGCGCCGCCAACCGGATAGTGTTCCGATCCTTTTCCGCCGAGCCGCGCCATGTCTCACCATGATATTCCCGACCGCAGTCACGACATTTCCCAGCCGCTGGAAAATCTCAGCTCCGACGAGACGCTGAAGGCCGGCAGCGACCAGTTGCGCGGAAAGATCCATGAGGGTCTGCGGCAGCACGTGACGGGCGCCGTTCCTGGCACCGGTCCGAAGCTGATGAAATTCCACGGCATCTATCAGCAGGATGACCGGGACGTGCGCGGTGAGCGTGCGCGCAAGAAGATGGAGCCTGCCTATTCCTTCATGGTGCGGGTGCGCTTGCCGGGCGGCGTTTGCACTCCCTCGCAGTGGCTCAAGCTGGACGAGTTGGCCCGCGCCTATGGCGGGAACACGTTGCGGATGACGACGCGGCAGACATTCCAGTTCCACCGTATCCTGAAGCAGAACCTGCAGCGGACGCTGTGCGGCCTGCGGGAGGTTCTGCTCGATACCCGTGCGGCCTGCGGCGATGATTCCCGCGGCGTGATGTGCTCGGTCACACCGCAGTTCTCGAAGCTGCATGCGGAGCTTTCCGCGCTGGCAAAGCGCGCCAGCGATCACGCCATCCCCAAGACCGGCGCCTATAAGGAAATCTGGTACGAGGAGGAGCGCGAGCCCCGGGAGGGACCGGAGGAGCCGTTCTACGGCACAACATACATGCCGCGTAAGTTCAAGATCGGGTTCGTCATTCCGCCCATCAACGACATCGACATCTACGCGCAGGATCTCGGTTTCATCGCGATCGCGGAGGACGGCAAGCTCAAGGGCTTCAATGTGGTGATCGGCGGCGGACTCGGCCGCACCGACAAGGTGCCCCACACCTATCCGCGTCTTGCCTCGCTGATCGGCTTCGTCTCGAACGATCAGGTCTTCGGCACCATCGATGCGGTCATGGCCGTGCAGCGGGACTTCGGCAACCGCGCCGACCGCTCGCGCGCCCGCTTCAAGTATACGATCGACGACAAGGGTCTGGATTGGATCAAGGCCGAGATCGAGGCGCGCGCAGGGTTTCGATTGCAGCCCGCGCAACCGTATCGCTTCACGTCGAACGGTGATGCGATCGGCTGGTCGAAGGGCGAAAACGGCCTGTGGTATTGCACGCTCTTCATCGAAAACGGGCGCATCATCAACACGCCGGAGCGGGCGATGATGGACGGCCTGCGCGAGCTTGCGCGCGTGCACACCGGGATGTTCCGCCTCACGCCCAACCAGAACCTGATGATTGCGGACGTGACGCCCGCGCGCCGGCGCACCATCATGAAGCTGATGCGCGAATATGGGCTCGATACGCTGCACGGCGGGAGCGGACTGCGGCTCAATTCCATGGCGTGCGTAGCGCTGCCGACGTGCGGGCTGGCCATGGCGGAGAGCGAGCGCTACCTGCCGCAGCTTGTCACGAAGATCGAGGGGATTCTCGCTGCGCACGGGATCGCCGGGGAGCCGATCACGATCCGCATGACCGGATGCCCCAACGGCTGCGCGCGTCCCTATATCGCCGAGATCGGTCTCACCGGGCGCGGACCTGGGAAGTATAATCTTTTCCTCGGCGGCGGCTTCCACGGCGAGCGCCTCAACAAGATGTACCTCGAGGACGCCGACGAAGAGCAAATTCTCTCCGCGCTCGACAACGTGCTCGGCCACTATGCCCGCGAGCGCCAGGTGGCCGAGCACTTCGGCGACTTCGCCATTCGCGCGGGCTACGTCGCCGAGGTGAAGGAAGGCCGCTTCTTCAACGACTGAGCCTGCTTTTCGCCCATGACGTCTTTGACCGCGCGGGGCGGGCCTACGCCACGCGGCGCTTCAGAACGCGGTAGCCGACGGCGATGCCCGAGACGGATACGACAAGCCCGGCGATCGACAGCAGCCAGACGATGATGTCGCGGGCGGGCTGGTTGCGCAGGAGCACCGGCAGATCGTAGTCGTGCACGAAGTTGAACATCCAGCGGTAGGTGCGCGCGCTGCGGTTGCTGGAGCCGGCAATGGCGCCGGTCGCAGGATCGAGGAACAGCCACGTCGCGGAAGGATCGTCGAACCGCACTTTCACCACGGGCAGCGGCCGCCTGTTGTGGTGTGAGTACCAGTAGACGTCTTCATCGGACAGGCGCTCGACATCGACGACCTTGGCCGCGGGGTAGGCGGCGCGCGCAGCGTCCGCCAGCACCGTATCGGGGATTTCGACCGCCCGGCCCGACTGCGGATCGGCAAGCTGCACGCGGGTAGCGTCGCGTGCGAGGATGTAAGGCTTTCCTCCAACCCACACGAAAGAGACGTCGGTGGCTTTTCCTCCGGCAGCTTCTGCAATTGCAGACCGTGTGATCCGGTAGGGCGTGTCTGCGCTCCATCCGGCATAGGCTATGCGTTGCGCCTCGGAAACCGGCGTACGCGCAAAGAGCTGGAACGGATTGACGGAGAGCCAGCCGCTCGCGATCCATGCCGTGAGGAACACGCCGCCGACGAGGCCGCCAACGTGGTGCCATTTCATCCAGCCTCGGTAGGGCGTCACGCGCCCGCGCGAATAGGGGCGCCGCACGCGCAGGCGCAGAACGCCGATCCAGAGCCCGGTGATAGCGCCGATGGTGAGCGGCCCCGACAGCCACATCACCGACTGGCGCCAAAGCTCCTGATCCCGGCGGATGGGCGAGAAATAGATCCAATGGGGAATGGCGCCCAGCCAGTTCCAGAAGCGTTCGCTGCGGGTGGCGTTCTGCACGATCTCGCCGGTCGTCGAAGCGACGTAAACGTCGGTGCCGAGGCCGTCATCGAGCGAGAACTTGTAGAGCGGGCGGAAGGGATCGTAGCGGCGGGTAACGGTCCACTGGTCGTAGTCGATCGTCTCGGCGTGGGTTGCGGCGGCGTTGGGAAACACCGTTTCGAGGTGACGCTGCGCCTCGTCGCGGGTGACGTTCTCGAGGCGCGCCCCGGTCGCCGCGGAAACGACGGCGCGGTCTTTGCCGGACACCACGCGATAGACCGGCTCGGGACCCAGCATCTCGAGGCGGAAGGTACTCGGGAAGCTGCGGATACCCGCAACCGCGATAGCCTCGTCGGGCGTGATGCTCACGCGTTCGACCGCCACCGCCGGCAAATTCGCCACGCGTTCCTCGTCCTTCCACGAAGGGTAGGGCACGTAGAGCATGACGAGGCCGGAGATGAACCACATCACGCACAGCAGACACGTGATAATGCCGAGCCAGCGGTGGAACCAGTAGAGCCACTGCTTGGCGCTGCGTGTTAGCGCTTTGAGCTTCATTGACGGGATCTATTTCCAACGGCAAGCGGCACCGCCGGGGCGGACTGGCTTGCAGTCCGCCCCGCACGCATCCGCTCAGAATCTGACGCGGTAGGAGAGTTCGGCCGAACGCGGCGGCGCGAGATTCCAGCTTCTCGTCGAACCGTCCCCATTGGCGCTGCCGCCGTAGGCATAGATCTCATCGAAGAGATTGTAGCCGCGCAGCGAAAGCGTGCTGTTGTCGGTCACCGCATAGCTGAGGCCGGCGTTCACCACCCAGTAGTCGGGGCGGGAGTTCAGGTTTGCGCTGTCATTGTAGGTTTTCCCGACCCAACGCACGCCCGCATAGGCTTCCCATCGCGGCATGAATGCCCACTTCAGCCAGAAGTTGGCGACCTGCTGGGGAACGTTCGTGGGCACGTTGCCTGCGTAGGAGGCACCGGGCTCGACGACCTGACCGCCCACCACTTTCGGTGCGGTGTTGAAAACGTCGTACTGCGCCTGCAGCACGGCGATGTTGCCTTCCGCCCGCAATGTGTCGGTGAGCTGGGCGGCCGCCGACAACTCGATGCCGCGGGAGGACTGCTGCCCAACTTGCAGGCTGGTATTGGGCTTGTTCGGGTCGGGCGTGAGCGTGTTCTGCTTTTCGATATCGTAGGCGGCGAGGGTCCATTCGCCCCGGCCTCCCCAGAACGACTGCTTCACGCCGATCTCGATCTGACGTCCCGTCGCGAGGTCAAATTTGGCATCCGACGGCGACAGCGTCACGAGATTGCCGAGGGGGTCGATGCCCGTTGCATACTGGCCGTAGAAGGCGAGCCCTTCGACCGGCGTGTAGACGATGCCCGCACGCCATGTCGTGGCGGCGAAATCCTTGTCGACCCGCGCGCCGGTGATGAGATCGGTCCGATCGATCGTTGGCCGCTCGAAGCGAATCCCGCCGACGACGGCGAGCTGATCGCTCAAAGCCAGCCGGTCCTCGGCGAACAGCGCGTACTGGAAGGTTTCCGTGCTCGACCGCGGGATGGTCGGTGCCTGCCCAGCCGGATCGTAGAAGCTTCCGGGATCGAAGTTCCAGGGATCGATGCTGCTGGAGCCGATGTAGGGCGAATTGCTGATGCCGGTAAATTTGATCCGGTTGACATCGAACCCGACCACGACATCGTTCTTCATGCCCATGATGTCGTGCTTCACCGTGGCGTCGAAGCGGTTACCGAGCTGCTCCTGCTCGTGGTAGATCTCGAGGTAATCGGAGCGGTCGATGCGTCCGGTATTCGCGTTGAATGCGTAGCGTTCGATGTTGCGCCAGTGGCGATCCGTGGTCAGGTAGTAGGCGACGTTGCGCAGCGTGACGGTTTCGTTGACCTGCCATTCCGTTTTGAATTGCGTCCAGTTGTCGACGTAATCGACCTTGCTGTCGGCGACGTTGAAGTTCTTGTCGCGGAAGCGTTCAGGCCTGCGCTCGTTTGTAGCGAAGGGTGTGCCGAAGTAGGGCATCGGATGCTGGTCGCCGTAGTCGTGGGACAGCGTGAAAGTGAGGCCCGGAGCCGCCTTGAGCTTTACGGCGCCGGACATGGCGATCTCGCTCCATTCTCCATTGGGCGATTTCCATCCGTCGCCCTGCGCGCCCGCGATGTCGAAGCGGTATGAAAGACGGTCCGATGCCGGTCCGCCCGCTCCCACGCCGAAGCGGCGCTGGCCGTCCGTTCCGAACGCGACCTCGCCCTCGGACGTGAAGTAGTCGGTCGGCTTCTTGGGCACGACGTTGATCACGCCGCCAATGGCGCCTTCGCCGTAGAGCACGGAGGCGGGGCCGCGAAGGACCTCGATGCGCTCGGCGTTCCATGTGTTGAAGGGGAACGTGACCGTCCCTGCACCGGCGTAGAGGCGTGTTCCGTCGTAGAGGCGCATGACGGACGAGTGCCCTACGAAGCCGCGTGCCGACAGCGAGGTTCCGCCGTTGCCCGGTGCGGCGCTGGACGTGAAGCCCGTTGCATTCTGCGTGATGGCTTCGTTGACGGACGTTTGTCCGCGCTCGCGGATCGTGTCGCCGGAGATGACCTCGACGCTCGCGGGCGTTTCGAGAGGCGAAAGGCCGAGCCTGCTGCTGGTCGCGGCGGGCGCATCGAGATTGAGGCCAGGTTTGGTTTGGCCCGCGCCCGAAGCGGCGGCGCTGCTCGACGCGCTGGACGCAGGCAGGCCCGGCAGCGGGGTCGTCGCCGCGGGCGATGCCTTTTTCGCCGCGGACTTCTTCGCCGTCTTTTTCTTCGCTGTCGTCGTCGTCACTTCGACGGCCGGAAGCGCCATCGCGTCCGAGGCCGGAGCAGGCTGCGGCGCCTCCTGGGCCGCCGCAACACTTGAAAGTGCCGTCATCAAGCCGACGGCAGCACCGCGGGCGCCGGCGCCCAAAGTGCGATGAGAGATTTCTTTCGTAGCGAACGCTTTACGCAAATACACAACAGACCCCCGTTACACGTACTGATGGGGGGACTGCGCCGAGACGCACTCTGCAAAGGTTGATCGGACGCGTGCAAACGGCTCCGGCGCGTTCAGCGCCGCAGGTGTGCCTGCCTAGTCCGTTGACCGGTTAGTGTCTGGAAATGACACCGTAGAATGACATGCCTGGACGTAGCCCCCTTCGGATGCAACCCAGTCGTCACTACGGGTGACCGTTCCACTGCGCGGCCCGCACAGGGGATGGACGACTCGTGCCGGCAGGTCTCCTGGCTCACGGCTCAAACGTCGCTCTCCAGCCTTCCCGGTTCTCATTCGAGGCACCAGTGGCATACGTTGGAGAGCACTCGCCGCTAACAGTTGCGGGCGCAGCCACGGGTTTGGCGAATCCGCCTCACCGTGTTCCCTCTAATGCCGCACGCTTGCGCGTGCTGCATCACCGTCACGCCCCTATTGCAGGACACTTGCGGAGCGCTGTCAACGGGAATGCGAATGTGACACGCGGGCGCTATGCGCTGGCCGAGACCCAAAAGCCACGAAGCGGATGCGCCCATCCGGCGCAACGCGTACCCTCTTCCGTGACGCCCCGGCGGGGCGCCGGTTACCACTTGCCCAGGTTGCTCCTCGACATTTCAACGCGGTAGGCGCAGATTGCCGCGATCACCGGCTCGGCGATTCAGGCGCCGGTGGCTGAGAGATGCGAGCGCTCCCGCCTGTGGCCCGGAGGTTCATGTGTCCGCTTCACGACGACCGCGGGGCGTCGCGCAGGAAACACCTGAGCTTCCGGACGGCACATTTTTCGAACACGGCGCGCGCTTAGTGGAGCAGATGGCCATCGTGCGCATCTGCACCGCAAGCGGCGGTCGATCGGCTTCGTCTGCTGAGCTGGCGCTGACAGAGGCGCCATCGCGGCGGCCCAAAGCCTTCATCGGCATTACACGTCTTTGACTTAGCCCATCAGTGGATCGGCGATCACGTTTCGGAGCGCGTTCAGCGCTGCGGTGGCCGGTGCCGGATCGACGACGATGCTGGCTCAACAAAAGGGAAGTCCCGTGGAGAACGACATGCAGCAACATCCGGGGTTCTTCGAGAGAGCCGGGCCGTTCTCGCTGCAGTTCATCGCGACCAAGCTCGGCGCGGAGCTGGAGGGGATCAGCAACAGCGCCGCGGACATCGAGGACATACGCCCTCTCGCCAGCGCCGGCGCACAGCATCTCGCCTTCTTCGACAATCGCAAATACATCGATCAACTTGCAACGACGCGTGCGGGCGGCTGCCTCGTCGCACCGGCGTTCGCCGCACGGGTGCCGGCGTCTACGGCAGTCCTCAAGACGAAGACGCCGTATAGCGCGTTCGCCTTTGCGTTGCGTCTTTTCTACGCCGACGCCCTGCACCCCATTGCGGCCAGATCGCGGGATAGAAGCAGCGAATGCGGGCTCATCCATCCCTCGGCGTCAATCGACGAAGGGTGCATCATCGAGCCCGGCGCGATCGTCGGCCCGGAGGCGCGGATCCACCGCAACACGACTGTCGCCGCCGGAGCGGTCATCGGGTATCGGGTCGTCGTCGGCGCGGATTGCTATATCGGCGCGGGCGCGACGCTGACCCATTGCCTGATCGGAGAGCGTACGATCATCCATGCCGGCGTGCGCATCGGACAGGACGGGTTCGGCTTTGCCATGGGTCCGAAGGGGCATCTGAAGGTGCCGCAGATCGGCCGCGTGATCATCGGCAGCGACGTGGAAATCGGCGCCAATTCCACCGTCGACCGCGGCGCCCTCAACGATACGGTGATCGGAGAGGGGACGAAGATCGATAACCTCGTGCAGATCGGGCACAACGCCATCATCGGCCGCCATTGCGTCATCGTTGCGCAAACGGGGATCGCCGGGTCGGCGCAGCTCGGCGACTTCGTCGTGATGGGCGGCCATTCGGGCGTCGTGGGGCACGTGAAGATCGGTGACGGGGCTCAGATCGCCGGCATGGCCCACGTGAAAGACGACGTGCCGCCGCGTGCGCGCATGGGCGGAACGCCGGCCGTGCCCTTCAAGGAGTGGGCGCGGGAGGTTGCAACGCTCAAGCGGCTTGCAGCGCGCAATAGCCGGGAGCCGTCGTGAGCCGAGCCGCGCATGCGGAGGGGGCTATGAGATTTCGGTGTCATCGCCGTTGCGCGGCAGCGGAAATTCATGGCTGTCATAGAGCACGCGGATCTGCTCGAACTCGAAACGGTCCTCGCCGATTTCCATCACCGTTCCCCGCTGCATGATCTGAGGCAGCTCCTCGACGGCGAAGCGAATGGCTTCAGCGCTGCTGTCGAAACGGCGGTAGCTCACGGAACGGCTGCGCGCACGCGTGCCGCCGCTCGAGTAGAGCTCCGCGCTCGCGCCGAACGGAAATTTCGTTGTCTCTTGCATCAGTCGCCCCTGATCCTGGCGCTGCACGGGCGCTGACTGGCCGCGTACAGGCCACGCTGCGTGCTCTTGGCAATACCGGCAACGGGCAACAGCCGGTATGGCGAGGACGAAAGAGGCGAAGCATCACGTGAAGGGTTGGGGCTCACATCGCGGCTCCTCGCTTGAAGGCGGGAGCGCGCCCAGCTCTCGGCACGGTCGCCCAAATGAAATGCCCGTGATAAAAAGAATATGGGATATGGGTCCCAAAAAGTCCACGTCAGCAGCCGAATTGCCGACCTGCGGCGTCATTCGTTGCGAAAAATTTTTTTAATTACCTTGCGTCGGACGCTGCAATCGGCCATGAATATGGTTCGACGTATGGCCGGCTGACCGAGCCGCGGCGCATGATCCAAAGCAGCGCCCCGATTCTTTGAACCATCCATCTTTCGAGAATTAGGGCCGGTTACGGCACGTGATGCCGTGCCGGTCCGTTAGCACACGTTTGAGGACTGAAATGGAAAACGGCACCGTAAAATTCTACAACGCCCAGAAGGGCTATGGCTTTATCGCTCCGAGCAACGGCACGCGCGATGTGTTCGTGCATGCAACGGCGCTTGAGCGCGCAGGTCTTTCTGATCTGTCCGAAGGCCAGAAGGTTGCATTCGACACCGCGGAAGACCGCAGAAGCGGCAAGATCGCAGTGCAGAACATCCAGCTCGCCTGAGCTGCGACAGCCGCATCGCCTTGAAGGCGCCGCACCGCCTTGAAGGCAATGGATGCGGCTGAACCGACGACCTCGATAACTCGACGGTTTATCAGATCACCGCACGTGCGACGAGACGTTCCGGCGTCTCCTGTCCGACGGCGGTGATCAATCCGTGCGCGATCAGCGTTTCGAGAGCCTGGCGCGCCTCTTCGCCGGTCAGGCCCGTCTCCTCTTCGAGCGACGTCCAACTCTCTTCGCTGAACTCGATACCGGTTCCATCTTCGGCGGCATGGGCGGCAACCCACGTCATGAGGGCGGCCGCCTTGGTCTTTTCAGCGCCGAGCTCGCGCACGCAGGCAAACCATCGCGACCACCGTTCGAAGTTGGGCATGGAATTTCTCACTCGAGGCTCGGCATCCGCGATGGCGCAGGTTCGGTCCATGGCAGCGGCGGACTATTGCAACGAAGTCTGGTTACTTGATTAAGAGGACGTATGGCGCGCAACCGGTCCAAGAGTGAAGCGGATTTTGTGCTTTTCGACGTCCTCTATGAGGATGGATCGCGCACATCGAACCGCAAGGTTCCCGGCAGCTTGCTCGGCGGCCTCGATGGCGACGAGCCCGCCCACGGCGTCATCGAAGCGCAGGACGCAGAGATCGCAGAGCGGTCCGGGCGCGTGCGTGGCAAGATCAAATCGATCACACGGTCCGCGAAAGCAAAAGCGAAATAGCCGCATCTGCTCATTTCGCTGCTATCGCGTTTGCTTCGTCATCGAGTGTGCATCGGCGAGCGCGCGGCGCAAAAGACAATCGCGGGCCGAACTTACGGTCCGATATCGATCAAATGAAAGAACGTGCCGGTGACGTTGCCGCGCCGCGCGCCCTGGTCGCCTGCGATAGTGCCGGCGATGTCGCGGATATCCGCGAACGGGGCGTCGGGGTTGGCGACGACGGTTGCGTAGTGGAACTCGTGGCCAAACGTTTCGCGGCCCGCCTCGTCCGATGCCCGCCGGTAGCCGAGGTGTAGGCGCCGTTCGGCGAACGACGTCTCGAGGCCCAGCAGGCCCAGCATTGCGCAACGTTCGCCGTCCGCCGTCACAAGCCCTGCGCCGAGCACCATGTAACCTCCACACTCACCGTGAATGGCGGCACCGCGCAGGGCTGCAGCCTGCATGCCGCGCCTGAAGCTCTCCGCGTTTGCCAGTGTCGCGGCGTGCAATTCCGGATAGCCGCCTGGCAGCCAGACCGCGTCGCAGCTTGCGTCGGGTGCTTCGTCGGCGAGGGGTGAGAACGGCTCGATTTCCGCTCCCGCGTCGCGCCAGCCCTGCAGGATGTGCGGATATGTGAACGAGAACGCGGCATCGCGCGCAAGGGCGATGCGTTGTCCGGGTGGCGTGAGGTGAACAGCGCCGGTGCCGTGGTCGCGATGTGCTCTCAAAGGCGCCGCGGCGGCGATGATGCCGTCGAGGGAGACCGCGTCGCGGATCGCCGCGGCAACGGCATCGAGGCGAGCGTCCAAATCACCCGTCTCTGCTGCCTGGACGAGACCGAGGTGGCGTTCAGGCAGCGCGATATCGGCGCTCTTGAACAGCCGGCCGAGCACAGGCACCCCTAGGGCGATGATGGCTTCCGCAACGGTCTCGGCATGGCGCGGGCTCGATACCCCGTTGAGGATGACACCCGCGAGCGCGACATCCGGGCGATATGCCTTGCAGCCGAGCACGACCGCGGCCGCGGTCTGCGCCTGCGCCCATATGTCGAGAACGAGTACCACCGGCCAGCCGGTGACTGCGGCGAGGTCGGCTGTCGAGCCTGTTCCGCTTTGCCCGGCGATTGCGGCACCGTCGAACAGCCCCATCACGCCTTCTGCGATGGCGATCTCGGCGTCAGCGGCGGTGCGGGTGATCAGGTCTTCGATCAGCGCCGGTCGCATCGCCCAGGTGTCGAGGTTGAAACTGTTGCGGCCGCAGGCCGCTGCGTGGAAAGCCGGATCGATGTAATCGGGCCCGCATTTGTAGGGCTGGGCCGCGATGCCGTTTCGATGCAGCGCACGCAGCAGTCCGAGCGTCACGGTCGTCTTGCCGGCACCGGAACGGGGCGCGGCGATGATGATGCCTTTCGGGCGGCTCACGGTCATCGCAGTCATGGCGTATGCCTTAGCAGATGCGCGCGCAGATCGGGACCGAGCGCGGCGATACGGCCCACGACGACGATCGCGGGCGAGGCAATGGCGCTGTTTTCGGCGTCTGCCGCGGCGGTGGCAAGCTCGGTTTCGAGCACGTGCTCGTCGGGAAAAGTCGCCGAAGCGATGATCGCAACGGGCGTGTGCGGATCGAGCCCCGCGCGCAGGAACGCCTCCGCGATCTCCGCGAGCTTCGAGATACCCATGTAAATGATGACCGGCTGACCGGTCCGCGCCAGGGCCTCCCAGCTCTTGATGGCCGACCCGTCGAGCGCGCGGTGGCCGGTGGCGAGAATGACCGCATGGTTGGTCTCGCGCGTCGTCGCCGGAATCCCGGCGAGCGCGGCCGCTGCCAGGCCGGACGTCAATCCCGGAACGATGCGGAACGGGATCCGCGCATCGGCCAATGCTTTGGCTTCTTCGCCGCCGCGGCCGAATACGAATGGATCGCCGCCCTTGAGGCGAACGACCTTATGGCCGTCGCGCGCGAAGGCGATGAGCTGCTCCGTGATGTCCCGCTGTTCCGGAGACGGCTTGCCGCCGCGCTTTCCCGCCGGGTGAAAGCGCGTACCCGCTCGCGCGAGCGAAAGCACGCGAGGATCGATCAGCGCGTCGTGCACGATGACGTCTGCGGCGCGCAGCGCGTGCACCGCCATCAGTGTCAGCAGGCGTGGATCGCCGGGGCCTGCGCCAACGAGCCAAACCTCACCGGCGCGCATCTGCGGAAAGGGCGGAAAGTCGTTCGGAAGGGGATCCATAGGGGTACACTGTGCGTGGCGGTAGGCCGGAAGCGCTGATCGCGCGATCATTCCGGGCGGCTGCGGTAGCGGCGCTGATAGCTCGCGTCGTAGAGGGCGCTGTCGCGAAAGTTGCCGATGTCCAGTGCGCGCCCCACCAGGATGAGTGCCGTGCGCTCTATGGCACCGCCCTGGGCGACCGCGGCGGAGAGGCACCCGAGTGTGCTGCGTACGATGCGCTCCTCGGGCCAGCTCGCGCGGTAGACGATGGCGGCGGGACAGGCCGCGCCGTAGTGCGGCAGCAGCTCGTCGATGACACTGTCGAGCACGTGAATGGAAAGATGGACGGCGAGGGTTGCGCCGGTTGCCCCGTAGGCTGCCAGCGTCTCATTCGGCGGCATGGCGGAGGCACGCCCGGAGGTGCGCGTGAGGACAACCGTCTGCGCGACTTCCGGCAGCGTCAGCTCCTTCCCAAGCGCGGCCGCAGCGGCGGCAAATGCCGGCACGCCGGGCGTGATCGTGTAGGGGATGGTCAGCGCATCGAGCCGCCGGGTCTGCTCGCCGAGCGCGCTCCAGATGGAGAGGTCGCCGGAATGGAGCCGTGCCACATCCTCACCGCGCTCCGTGGCGACGGCGAACTCCGCGACGATCTCATCGAGCGACATCGGTGCAGTGTCTATGATGTGCGCACCCTTGGGGCAATAGTCGAGCAGAGCGGACGGCACCAGCGAGCCCGCATAAAGGCACACAGGACAGCGGGCGATGAGATCGCGCCCGCGCACAGTGATGAGGTCCGGTGCGCCCGGTCCGGCGCCGATGAAGTGAATGGTCATGCGTCCGCTCCCCATGCGATTGCGCACGTCGCCGTGGCGGTCGCTGCGCGGGGCGCCAGCAGGCGGGCGGCGGTTCCGGCGGCAGCCAGTGCGGCGGTTTCCGCCACGGAGGGCACGCCTTTGAGCGCGAGAACCCTGGTCGAGGCCGTCAAAGCACTTTCCGCCACCCGCTGCATTGCCTCGCTATCGACGAGGACCAGGGGAAGGCGCAGTTGCGCGGCGGCTTCGATGATCCCGCGCTCGCTTCCCTTCGCGGACGCGGTTGCGATCGCATCGATGCTCCGCTGCTCGAGATGGCACTCGCGCACGGCCGCCGCGAGTGCTTCCAACACGGCCTCCGCGCTCGTTCCCGCGCGGCAGCCTATCCCGGCAATCAGCATGGCTTGGTGATCCGCCAATGGACGATGGGTAGCGCCGGGCGCCAGACGTGCATGGTTCCGACGGGCGCAGCGCGCTCGATGGCCATGCGGGTCAGCTCGCCGCCGTGATGCGTGAAAGCCTGCAACAACTGCTGCTCGCCTTCGAGGGTCACGGCGTTCGCGACGAGGCGGCCGCCGGGCTTGAGTGCGCGCACCGCTGCTTCGATACACCCATCGCCGAGGCCACCGCCGATGAACACGGCATCGGGCTGCGGCAGGCCTTCGAGGGCGTCGGGCGCATGTCCTTCAACGATTTGGAGATCGGGCGCCCCGAGCGCCTCGGCGTTGCGGGCGGCACGGGCGGCGCGATCTGGATCGGCCTCGATGCCGATGGCGCGCATTGAGGGATGGCGCAGCAGCCATTCGATCGCGATGGAGCCCGCGCCGAGGCCGATATCCCAGAGAAGCTCACCCTGGCGGGGCGACAGCGATGAAAGCACGGTGGCGCGCACCTCGCGCTTGGTGAGCTGACCGTCGGTCTCGAACAGGCCGTCGTCTATCCCCGCGGCGAGTGGGACGATCTTGGCGTCCGTGTCTGTGGCAACCTCAATCGCGATGGTGTTGAGTGGTGAGACATCGGTGAGATCGAAGCGGTAAGCCTGGGTATCGCGCCCGCGCTCGCGTGCCCCGCCCATGGCTTCGAGCACGGTGAGGCGACTCGCTCCCATGCCGCGCGCCGTTAGCAACATCGCCAGCTTCGCCGGCGTCTCGCCATCCCAGGAGAGCGCCAGGATACGTGCGCCCGGCTGCAGATGGCGGACGATGCCAGTCAGTGCGCGGCCGTGCAGGCTGACGGGAGCGACATCCTGCAATGCCCAGCCGAGGCGCGCCGCCGCCAACGCGAACGCAGAGGGCTGGGGAATGCAGACGAACTCATCCGGCGGAATGGCGACGGCGATCTGTTTGCCGATGCCGTAGTGAAACGGGTCGCCGCTGGCAATGATCGCAACGGGCCGGCCGCGGTGGCGCAGGATTTCGGGTAGCGCCGCTTCGATGGGCGAGGGCCAGGGGAGGCGCTCGCCCGTAATGATGGGAGCGGCGAGGGCAAGGTGGCGCGCGCCTCCGACAACCAGCTCGGCGCTTTCGATGAGGCTGCGCGCATGGACGGAAAGTCCTGCCACGCCGTCTTCGCCGATGCCGACGATGGACAGCCAGCGCATCGTTGTGCTGTTAGTCGGTCGAACGTTCTTCTCAGCGGCTGACATGCGCATACTCGTTCTCGGTGGCACGACGGAAGCGTCCGCGCTCGCGCGGCGGCTCGCCGGCGACGTACGCTTTTCCGCCACGCTGTCGCTGGCCGGCCGGACGGCGGCGCCGCGGCAGCATCCCGTCGAGACGCGCACCGGCGGCTTCGGCGGCGCTGGGGGTCTCGCGCGCTGGGCTCGTGAGCACCGCATCGATGCCATCGTCGATGCGACGCATCCTTTCGCGGCGCGTATTTCGGACAACGCGGTCGAGGCCGCGCAGCTTTGTGGGATTCCGATCGCGAGCGTGGTGCGCGCGCCCTGGCTGCCGCGGGAGGGCGATAACTGGATTTGCGTCGGCGGATTCGATGAAGCGGCGAGCGCCATCGGCGCGGAGCCGCAGCGGGTTCTGCTGACCATCGGCCGCCAGGAAGTCGGCGCTTTTCGCACAGCGCCGCAGCACTTCTATGTCGTGCGGGCGATCGATCCGCCCGATGCCGGTGATCTGCCGCCCAGGACGGAAGTGATCCAGCAGCGCGGACCGTTCAGCCCCCATGACGAGATCGCGCTGATGCGTGCGCACGGCATCGGCTGCCTCGTGAGCAAGAACGCGGGCGGGGGGGCGACGTACGCCAAGATCGCGGCTGCACGGGAGCTGGGGCTGCTGGTGATCATGATCTCCCGCCCGCACAAGCCGGCGCGGCTCACGCTGGAGGACGTCGATGCGGTGTGCACGTGGCTGGAGCTGCAATGGGACGCTCATTGCGGGCCGCGCTCCGATCGAGGCGTATAGACCCACGGTGCCGCGCCCGGCCGGTCGATGAGCCGCGTTCCCTGCGCGCCAACGATGATGAGGGTGCGCATGTCGGCAGGCACCGTATGCGCAACGGCGAGCGTCGATATGTGCGCCTGCGCCTCCGGCGTGCCCGCGGCGCGGACGAACACGACGACAGTGTCTGCAGGCTTCCATTGTCGAAGCAACGCAAACGCGTCGGCGAGCTGGTGCGGGCGCGCGCGCGAGGTGGGATTGTAAAGGGCGATGACGAAGTCGCCGCGCGATGCCGCTTCGAGCCTGCGCGTGATGAGGTCCCACGACTTCAGATTGTCGGACAGGGACATGACGCAGAAATCGCCGCCCAGGGGCGCGCCCACGGCCGCGCTTGCCGCGAGCACGGCGGTCACGCCGGGCTCGACGCGGATGTCGAGGCTGCGCCAGCTGTCCTCGCCAGTCTCCACGACCTCGAAGATCGCAGCGGCCATGGCGAACACGCCCGGATCGCCGCCGGAGACGACGGCAACGTTCCTGCCCTCCGCCGCGAGCCGCAAGGCGTGACGCGCGCGTTCGATTTCAACGCGGTTTCCGGAGCCATGACGGCGCTGAGCCGGGCTCAGATCGGTCACGCGGTCGAGATACGTATCGTAACCGACGAGATCCGTTGCATTGCGCAAAACCTCGGCGACGGCGGGCGTCATCAATTCCGGTGCGCCCGGCCCAAGGCCAACAATGGTGAGCTTGCCGGTCATAGCCGTCTTCCGTTGCCGGGTATGATGACCATGGCGAAGTAGGGGCCTACTGCGTCGCTACACCCGCTCAGCGGCATGATGCGCTCTTCGCTCATCGTTCCGCGCTCGATGTAAATCGCGCGGTCGATCATGCCCGCGGTTTCGACGGCGCGGCGTACCTTTGCGAGATTGCGTCCGACCTTCATGATGACGGCCGCATCGCAACGGGCGAGGCGCTCTGCGAGGAGGCCTTCCTCCAGCGTTCCGGGCACGACGGAGAGCACGTCATCGCCCCACGTCATCGGCGTATTCGCCCGCGTCCAGCAGCCGGACATGCCGGTGACGCCGGGCACGACCTCAATGGCGACGCTGCCTTCGAGGCGCCGCCACATGTGCATGAAGGAGCCGTAGAAAAATGGATCACCCTCGGCCAGCAACCCGACGGAGCGGCCTTCGCGGAGCTCGTCCTTCAGCGCATCCGCGCTCTCGCGATAGAACCGGGCAATCGCATCGCGGTAAGCGGGGTCGGAGACATGCACTTCGTCGGTCAGCGGGTATTCGAGCTTCAACTCGCGGCGTGGGGTGGTGATCAGCGGCGCGATGATCTTGCGTGCATTGCCCATGCGACCGCGCTTGGCGAAATAGGCGAGCACGTCAACGGAGCGCACGAGCCCGGCGGCGCGCAGCGTCATGTAGCGGATGTCACCGGGGCCGACGCCGATCCCGTAAAGCTTTCCGGGCTCGGCTTCGCCGGCGATCGCTTCGAGCATCGTCATTCGGTGTCGCTCGCCAGTGCGTTGACCGCGGCGGCTGCGATGGCGCTGCCGCCTTTGCGCCCCGCAACGGTCAGGTATGGGATGTCGCCGTAGGTGGCCAGCGCCTCTTTCGATTCCGCCGCGCCGACGAAACCCACCGGCACGCCGATCACCGCCGCAGGGCTCGGTGCGCCCGTATCGATCATGTCGAGCAGGTGGAAAAGTGCGGTCGGTGCGTTGCCAATCGCCACGACCGCACCAGCGAGATAGGGACGCCACAGCTCCAGCGCCGCCGCCGAGCGGGTGTTGGACATTTTCCGCGCGAGCTCGCTGGTACGCGGGTCGGAAAGCGTGCAGATCACCTCGTTACCAGCGGGCAGGCGCGCGCGTGTGATGCCATGCGCCACCATCTGCGCGTCGCAGAGGATCGGCGCGCCGTTCTTCAATGCGGCATGTGCGGCATCGGCAAACCCATCCGACATGGAGATGTCCTGGGCGATCTCCACCATGCCGGTCGCGTGAATGATGCGCACGGCCACCTTCTCGGCGCGGCCTGAAAAGCGCGCGAGATCTGCCTCGTCTCGTATGGTGGCAAACGAGTTGCGATATATCTCCGCGCCGTCGCGGATATAGGTGCGGGATGTGGCCATGGCGACGTGACCTAGAGCGTTGCGTAGAGGGTGCGCAGCTCCGCCAAGCGGGCGCGCGGCACGAGGACACGGGGAACCTCGTGGGGCGTGCTGTTGCGCGATATGCCGATGCGGTCTCCGCTTCCGACGAGCACCAAGTCGGAGACACGCGATGACGCGCAACCCTTGGCACAGCCGGATACGTGGCAGGAGCGGCAGTCCAATTCCGATAGCGAGCCGGCAATGCGGCGGGCGATTGCGTGCGTGTCGAACGTGGCCGATGCGCATCCGGGCGATCCGGGGCAGGCTTCGATGCGCAGAAGCGGATCGCGCGCGTCGGTGATAAAGCCGAGGGTGGCCCCGGCTTCCATTATCGCTGTCGCAGCGGCCGCGCCGTCGACGGGGGCGTAGAGCGTGCGCCAGGGCGATGGGCGCAACTGCGAGGAACCGGCGCGATGCACGGCATCGGCGAGCGCGTGCAAGGCGGCGGCTTCCACCCTGCCGAACGGGATGGCAAGGCCTGCGGCGAACGGCTTTCCGTTCTGGCGCAGGACGCCGAGTTCGCGCTCCGCGGCTTTGGGCCATTTATGCAGGGCGGGCAGTGGCTGAAACCGCGAGGCCATCTGCACGCGCAGAGGTCCATAGACGTGCCGGGGAAGGTCGCGCATGCGTGCGCGGGGCTCGACGGATGCGCCAACAAATGCGCGCGCGATGTCCAGCGCGACGCCGGCGGCCCCGATGGCGTCCATATAACCCAGCCAGTCGATGCCATCGGGCCGGTCCAAACCGGCTGCGATGATCGCAGCCCCCGCGATCATGACGGCCCGCAGGCGAATGTCCGCCCGTTCGCCATCCAAGCTGAAGCGGCCGCCGCCATCGATGGCGAAGCCGAATTTGCCGGGCAGGCGCCACAGCGCGGCGTGATCGGCGAGACCCTGCTCGAGCTCTTCGGCGATAGGCCGCGGATCGATGATTTCGTGCGGATCGCTCCCCGCGAGGGGGCTCACCAGAACGTTGCGGACGGATTCAGCCTCGGCATTCGCATCGAGCAGTCCGTGCGCCCGCAGTGCATCCCACAGCGCGGGAAGGCTTGCGGCCGCAATGCCGCGCAATTGCAGATTGGCCCGCCGGGTCAGATCGATGTGGCCATTGCCGTAGCGGATCGACAGGTCCGCTATGGCCATGAGTTCAGTGCAGCCGAAAGCGCCCGCGCGCGGACGCAGGCGCACGATGAGACCGTCGCCGCTCTCCATCGGCCGCAACGCGCCGGGGCACCACCCCCGGACCGCCGGCTGCTGCAGGATCGCGTTCATTGCGCGGCCTCCAGCGATCCCGGCTGCTGCGGCTGCTCTGCCTCCCGGCGGGCTGCCGCAAGCTCGACGTGGACGGCGTTCCGCCGCGGAACCCAGAGCCCGCGCGCGAGCAGATCCTGCAAGCGTGCCGCCATTGCCCCCATCGCTGCAGGATTGGCGGCATTGACGGCATCGCGCACGTCCGTGTCGGCGATCAGCGCATCGTGCACGGCATCGATGAGGTGGCCCGGAACAGCCTCGGCCGCAGCCGCGAACGCATAAAGCGCATCGACAGCCTGCGCCAGCTCCCCGCATCCGCGGTGTCCGTGGCCGAGCATTCCGGCGATCCAGCGCGGATTGGTGAGCTTGCCGCGGATGACGCGCGTAATCTCCTCCTGCACCGTGCGCGCAACCGGCTTCTCGGGCCGGCTGGTATCGAGATGGTAGAGGGAAGGCGTCGTTCCGCCGAGGGCATCGGCCGCGGCCGCAAAGCCGCCCACGAAGTCGGCGACGCCGTCGCCGTCGAGCAGGTCGCGCTCGCGGTCGTCCTGCGGATGCACGAGCACATCGGCCGCGGCAACGCGCTTTGCAAACGCTTCGCCATCGTGCACCGCGGTTTCGGCGGCCCCGTAGGCGTATGCGCCGGCAGACAGGTAGGCCTCTGCAAGCTCACGGCGCGTCGACCATGCGCTGTCCAGAACCACGTCGGCGGTACCGGCGCCGTAGCTGCCGGGGGCCCCTCCGAAGATGCGCGCGAGATTGCCGCCGCTGCGGCGCAGGGCCGCCAGCGGATTCCAGGCATCGTCTTCGTCGAGCGCGGCGACACGGTGTACGGCCAAATCGAAGAGCGCGATCTGCGCCGGGAAGATGTCACGGAAGAGGCCGGAAATGCGCAGCGTGACATCGATGCGCGGCCGGTCGAGTTTCGGCGCGGGAATGATCTCGATGCCGGTGACCCGGTTCGATCCGGTGTCCCAGGTCGGCCGCACGCCGAGATAGGCGAGGGCCTGGGCGAGATCGTCGCCGCCGGTGCGCAGCGACGCGGAAGCCCACAGGTCGAGGAAGATCGAACGCGGATATTCGCCGTGGTCTTGCAGGTGCCGGCGGATCACCTCGTCGGCCGCACGGGCGCCGATGGTTGCGGCGGTGCGCGTGGGGATCGATCGCGGATCGATGACCGTCAGGTTCCTTCCGGTGGGGAGAACGTCGAGGCGGCCACGGGTCGGTGCGCCGGCAGGACCGGGGGCGACGAAGCGCGCGTCGAGTGCATCCAGCAGCGCCTTGCGCTCTTGCCCCGCGCATGCGCCGTAGAGCGCGGCGACATCTTCGGCGCCGACCGCGGTGCCATCGCCGAAGCTCTTCACAGTTGCCCGTGTCAGATCGGCGTGCGCCTCGCTGCCCGGATCGCAGCCGAAAATGTGCAGGCGGTCGCGGATGCTGAGATCTTTGATGTCGCAGAGCTGCGCGTCGAGCTTCGCGATCGCTTCGCGTGGGGTATCGGATTTCTCAACGCCGCAATCGGCCGCAAGTCCCGAGCGCCAGGCGCGGTCGACGATCTCGCGCTCGAGCAATCCGGCCCGCCTGCGATCGACGCCTTCGGCGTCGGCATATTCCTCGATCAGCCCTTCGAGTTCGGCCATGGGGCCGTGCAGGCCTGCGTCGGATAGTGGCGGCGTCAGGTGGCCGATTGTAACGCCGGCGATGCGCCGCTTGGCCTGCACCGCTTCGCCCGGGTTGTTGACGATGAAGGGATAAACGACAGGCACCGGGCCGAGCAACGCTTCGGGGAAGCAGGCGCGCGACAGCGCCAGCGCCTTGCCCGGCAGCCATTCGAGCGTGCCGTGGGTTCCCAGGTGGATCAGTGCGTCGATTCGCTCCATCTCGCGCAGCGCCACGTAGAGCGCGGCGTAGGCGTGCCGGGGCGGGCAGCCGGTGTCGTGGTATCCCTCTTTGCGATCGCCGCGCGATCCGCGATCGGGCTGCAGCAGAACGAGAACGTTGCCGGCACGCAGGCACGGGTAGTGGAAGCTGCCATCGGCATATGCGGGATCGTTCTCCGGCGCGCCCCAGGCACCATCGATTTCCTTCGCGACCGATGCATCGTGCCCGGCCAGCCACTGCCGGTAGCGGGCGAGGGGTACGGACAATTTTTCCGGCGCGTCCTTGCGGGTGAGGCGCGCGATGATCTCCTGCGCGGGCCAATCGGCGCCGGCGGTTGCGTAGCCGGCGGATGAAAGCAGCGAGAGGATCGCGCGGACGCTCTCCGGGGTGTCGAGGCCGCACGCGTAACCGGTGCGCCCGCCGCGGGCGGGATAGTCGGAAATCATCAAGGCGATGCGGCGGCGCGCGCGCGCCTTGGTTCCGAGAACAGCCCACGCCGCCGCAAGCTTCGCCACGAACGGGATGCGGTCCGTCGCGGGCTGATGCAGCACACGGGCGTATTCGAGATCCGGGCTCAGCGTGCTTTCGGCCTTGAAGGAGATCGCGCGGGTGAAGATGCGCCCGTCGAGCTCGGGGAGCACGACGTTCATGGCGAGATCGGTCGGGGACAGCCCACGCACGGATTGCGCCCAGGCCTCTTCGGTCGAACCGGAGAACGCCACCTGCAGGACAGGACATCTCGCGGCGTCGAGAACGGTGGTGTCGTCGTCGCGTCGGGCGGAGAAGGCGGTCGCGTTGATGATGACGGCGGGCGGCATCCGCTCGATGAACGTAGCGATCTGCGCTGCCGCAGCGTGGTCCTTCAGCGAGGTGACGGAAAGCGCGACCGGCTCCAGGCCTTCCGTTTCAAGCGCCGCCAGCAGCGCCTCTATGGGGGCGGTGTCGGCTGCAAGGAGATTGGCGCGATAGAAGAGGACGAGCGCTGCCGGGCGTCCCGGGCGCATTCGTTCAAGATCGACGACGGCGCAGGTCTCGCCGTTGCGCATGAAGCCGATGGCGGGGCCGAGCGGCCGCGGGTCTCCGTGCGGCTCCGGACGGCCGAGGAGGGCGCCGGCGAATCTCAGCGCGTCGGCGAGATTCTGCGGCCCGCCCTCGCGGAAATAGCGGTCGAAGCGATCGATTGCGTCGAGAGGCACGGTCGAGAGCGCGGTGAGACGCGCGTCGGGGCGGTCATCGCCCGGTAATGCCACGAACGGGATACCGCGCGCGCGGCAAACGGCGGCGACGCGCTCGAACCCGTAACGCCAGTAGTCGAGCCCGCCGATGCTGCGGATGATGACGAAGCGGCTTTTCGCGATGATGGCATCGACATAGAGATCGACGGACATCGGATGGCGCAGCCGCTTCAGGCTGGCGAGCCGCAAGCCCGGCAACGTCTCATTGTGCTTCTCCCAGGCGGCCGCGGTGCCCGACAGATCGCTGTCGCTGAACGACAGCACGACGATGTCGGCCGGAGTCTGGCCAAGGTCCACGGGGACCTCCACCTCATCCAGTGCCGCCGTCTCTGTCGGTAGGAGATGCATTCACGCGCTACTCGCCTGCGATGGCGCGGGCAATCGCCGCGCGGTCGAGCCCCTTCTGGCCGATCACGACGAGCTTGCCCTGCCGGTCTTCCTCAGCGCGCCACACGCGGTCGAACTGCTGCTGGACGCGCTGGCCGACGCCCTGGATCAGCAGCCGCATGGGCTTGCCCTTGACGTCGGCGAAGCCTTTCACCCGCAGAATGTCGTGCGCCTCGGCAGCATCGGCGATACGTTTCACGATCTCGTCGGGCTGCTCGACGGCCGGAATATCGAGAATGAAGGTCTCGAAATCATCGTGATCGTGCTCCTCCTCGGCGTCGTGGTGCGAGGGACGGGCGGCGAGGTCGGTTTCCGCCGCCGCGTCGAGGCCGAGCAGTACCGCGGCATCGAGACGCGCGCCTTCGGCCTCCACCACCTTCACCGCGCGCGGCACTACGGATTTGATTTCCTCTGCAACGCGCGCACGGTCCTCGGCCGACATGAGATCGGCTTTGTTCAGCACAATCAGGTCGGCGCAGAGGAGCTGATCCTCGAACACCTCCTCGAGCGGGTTGTCGTGGTCGACGGACGCCTCGTCGCTGCGCTGGGCAGCTAACGCGTCCGGATCATCGGCAAACCGGCCCGCGGCGACGGCCGGTCCGTCGACGACGGTGACGACACCGCTCACTGTCACGCGCGAGGCGATCGCCGGCCAGTTGAACGCCTGCACAAGCGGTTTCGGCAGCGCGAGGCCGGAGGTCTCGATGAGGATGTGCTCCGGCGGCGTCGCGAGCGAAAGCAGGCCTTCCAGCGCGGGCACGAAGTCGTCGGCCACGGTGCAGCAGATGCACCCGTTGGCGAGCTCGACGATGCTTTCATCGCCGCAGCCCTCGATACCGCAGGACTTCAGAATCTCCCCGTCGATGCCGACATCGCCGAACTCGTTGACGATGACCGCGAGGCGGCGCCCGCCTGCATTCTGCAGTACGTGGCGCACGAGGGTCGTTTTGCCGGCGCCGAGGAAGCCGGTGACGATGCTGCATGGAACCTTGGCGAAGCTGCTCATGCGCTTTTCCTCTCCGGTTGAACGAAGCTATGGGGCGGGACGCGGGCGATCACGCCCTTGCGGAACACCGCCGGCCGCTCGGCCCACGGCACGATGCCATCCGAGGATCGGCGGTAGGCGAGGATGGTGTCGACGATTCCCTGGGGATCGGCGTCGACATCGAGATCGCCGAGGATATAGGTCCAGCGCCCGGGCGCTGTGATCGCGATCGTCGCCGGGCGCTTGCACACGGCGAGACACTCGACATTCCTCACCGTGACGTCGGTGATGCCCGCTGCGCGCAGACCATCACCGATGACGCCGGCAACGCTTTTGGCGCCGTGCGCATCGCTCGCCGTTTCGGTCCCGCGGCAAGCGGTGCAAACGAAGATGACGACGCGCGATGGTACATCGGGGACGCCGCGCGGTGCGATGGCGGCGGTTTCATCCGCCATGGTCTTCTCCGATTCTCGGCCAGAGCGTGCCGACGAGGAAGCCCGTGAGGATCCAAAGTGCGGCCTGTACGGCCAGCGAGGTGGCGGCGAAGCGTGCCGCGAGATCCGCCGGGACGCTCGACGCATGGGCTTCGGCGAGCTGCGGCGCGCCGATGGTATGCGGGAGGACGAGGAGCGCAATCGCGAGAATTTTCGGTGCGAACGTTTCGGAGCGCAGGAAGAGCCACAGGGCTACGGCGCTCGCAATCGCGGTTCCGATCCACCAGGCCTGCCGGTCTATTAGGCCCGCCGCGTCCATGCCCGGCAACTCGGGCGGAAGCCCCATTGCGGGTGCAAGGCCGGTGGCCGCGAACGCCGCCGCCGCCCAGCCTATTGCGCGCCGTTCGGTTATGGCGCCGCCGGCGGTGAGCATGCCGGCGAGGAGCAGAAATGCGAAGCCCGCCGCCGTTCCGACCGTGGCGGTGCTCGTGTAGAATGTGCGCTCCCAGCCATCGGCGGGCATCCAGGCATCATGCGCCTCGTCGCCGGTAACCTGATGCACGGGGATGGGGCGCGCAGCAACGTTCATCGCAACCGCGCGCACGAGGTGCGGGGAAGCGCTGAAAGCGTGCTCGTGCGGGGCGTTTTCGTAGGTCTCAGCGGCGATGATGAGCGGCGTCGTCGTAAACGCCTGCATCACGGCGATGCTGACACCAGCGATCAGGCCGGCCAGCAGGCCGACCGCAAGGACGCGGGTGATCACGGCAATCCCTCAGTGACAGGGGAAGCTCAACGCGTGGCGCGTATCATGCGCTGCGTTGTGGATCGTCGCCGGATGGGCAAAGCCCGTCGTGAAGACAAGGCCGATGCCGACCATTAGCGCGAATGCAGCGGCTATTCGCGTTTCAGCGCGTGAGCCGACTTCAACTGCCGTGGTGGATTGCGTGCGCGTGTTCATTCCGCCTCCTTGGCCACCCCACCGGGGCCTGCGAGCTATAGGGACGGCAGGTCTCCTGACTCTCGGGTCATCGCTTGAAGCCACCTTCCCGGTACGACCAGTGGTGAGCGGGCTTCAAACTCGCCGATTACAGTTGCGGGGGCAGTTGCGGAATTTGCCTTTAGGGCGTCACCGCATTCCCTTTTGAACCCCTTGCGGGGTACCGTCCCCCGCTTGATAAGGGTTTCCGGCAAGGCCCGTCAACGAAATATGCCGCAAGCATCACCCGCTCAATTCGCCTCCGCACGGCCATCGCGGCATTTCGGCTCATCGGCGCAGGCGTGGCGGATGCGATGAATGCGTCGACCGGCGACAGCATTGGAGCTTCCCAGGAGCGATCATGACCGAGACAACGCAGGATGCAGAGCGTCACAAGACGAAGATGGCCAACCGCAAGGCGGCGCAGGATGCGGAGGTGGCCGGCAAGACGATCGAGAAAGGGCTGCTGATCGTCCACACCGGGAAGGGCAAGGGAAAATCGACGGCTGCGTTCGGGCTTCTGATGCGCGCGCTCGGCCGCGGCATGCGGGCGGGCGTCGTGCAGTTCGGCAAGGGCGCCTGGGATACCGGCGAGCGTACCGCGGCGGCGAAGTTCGGCGATCAGGTCGTCTGGTATACGCTGGGAGAGGGCTTCACATGGGAGACGCAGGATCGTGGGCGCGACGTTGCCGCAGCCGAGCGCGCTTGGGCCCAGGCGAAAGAGCTCATGTCCGATCCGGGCATCCGCATGCTGATCCTCGATGAATTGAACATCTCGCTTCGCTACGATCATCTCGATATCGCGGAGGTCGTCTCCGTGCTGCAGCGGCGGCGGGACGATCTGCATATCGTCGTTACGGGGCGGAACGCGAAGCCGGAGCTGATTGAGGCCGCCGATCTCGTCACCGACATGACGCCAGTGAAGCATCACTTCGCGGCCGGCGTGAAGGCCCAGGAGGGCATCGAGTTCTGATGGCGGCGCGGGCCATCATGTTTCAGGGCACGGGCTCGGACGTCGGCAAGTCGCTGCTTGTCGCCGGCCTTGCGCGGGCATTTCGAAACAGGGGCCTGCGCGTCCTTCCGTTCAAGCCGCAGAACATGTCGAACAACGCCGCCGTCACGCACGACGGCGGCGAGATCGGTCGCGCTCAAGCGTTGCAGGCGCGTGCGGCGGGCGTGCCGCCGAGCGTGCACATGAATCCCGTTCTCCTGAAGCCGCAGAGCAATGTCGGCGCACAGGTCGTCGTGCAGGGCCGCGTGATCGGCAATGCGAGGGCCGCGGCCTACCAGACCCTGAAGGCCGATCTGATGTCGGCGGTGATGGACAGCTTCGGGCGACTTGCTTGCGAAGCCGACATCGTTCTCGTCGAAGGCGCGGGCTCGGCGTCGGAAGTCAATCTGCGCGCCAACGATATTGCGAACATGGGCTTTGCGTGCCGTGCCGACGTTCCGGTCGTGCTGATCGGCGACATCGACCGCGGGGGCGTAATCGCCAGCCTCATCGGCACCAAGGCGGTGATTCCGACGCGGGACGCGCGCATGATCGAAGGGTTCATCGTCAACAAGTTCCGCGGCGATCCGGCGCTGTTCGAGGATGGGATGGCGCACATCGGCGACGTGACGGGATGGCGTGCGTTGGGCCTCGTTCCGTATTTTCACAATGCACACCGGCTTCCCGAGGAGGATGCGCTCGGCATCGAGCGCCATGCCGCGCATGGCCGCGCCGGCAAGACGCGTGTCGTCGTGCTGGCCTATCCGCGCATCTCGAACTTCGATGATTTCGATCCCTTGCGGCTCGAGCCTTCCATCGATCTCAGCTTCATCAAGCCCGGCACGGCGATTCCGGGCGATGCTACGCTCGTGATCCTGCCGGGCTCGAAGGCGACCATTGCCGATCTCCAGGCGCTGCGCGAGACAGGCTGGGATATCGACCTGCGCGCGCACCTGCGGCGCGGCGGACAGGTGCTCGGCATCTGCGGAGGCTATCAGATGCTCGGGCGCACGGTCAGCGATCCACACGGGGTCGAGGGCGATGCCGGTCGCGTGCAGGGATTGGGGCTCCTCGATATCGAGACGGTACTCACAGGCGAGAAGACGCTGCTCGAAGTTTCGGGCACGTGCGCGCGCAGCGGCGCGGCGTTCCGGGGCTATGAAATGCACGTCGGGCGTACGGCGGGCGGCGATTGCGGCCGCGCGCTGCTAACCTTCGCGGATGGCCGCAGCGATGGCGCCGGAAGCGCGGATGGGTTGGTGAGCGGCTGCTACGTCCATGGGCTTTTCGCGGACGACGGGCAGCGCGCCGCCTGGATGGAGCGCATCGGCGCGGGGGCCGCCGTGCTGCGCTACGAGCAGAATTACGAAGCGACACTCGATGAGCTTGCCGCTCACCTCGAGCGTCATGTCGATTGCGACGCGATCTTTCAGATTGCGCGCGCTCCGAAGCTCGGCGGGTAATCCATGCGAGCCACTTGGTGCGACGGTGAAGGCTGAACGAATGTCCGCTTTACGGTGTTTGAAGATTGATCCAGGAATGCAGCCATGACCGCCACCCTCCCAACGCGCTCGCGCCATTCGCCGTGCATCGGCGTATGCAAGCTCGATGAGCAATCGGGCTTCTGCCTGGGCTGTGGCCGCACGGGCGGCGAGATCGGCGCGTGGTCGGGCTTGAGCGAGCCGGATCGGGACGCGATCTGGGCGAAGCTGCCGGAACGGTTGCAGGCACTGGCGGTTCGTGTGCGGCTGCTGCCGCTTCTCGGCGAGGAAATCCGCGATTGGGTTGCGGAAACGATCACGGCGCGCAAGGGCACCTGGGTCACGGGCATGCCGGGCGGTGCCGCCGAGTTCCCGTGTGTTGCGGGACGCGAGGTGACGGTCGAAACGGGGAGTGACTTCGTCATCGGCCGCGCGCACGATGCGCGCTTTCGCCTGCGCGTTACCGATAAAGTGCGCGCATTCGCCTTCGAGGGGGACGGGCCGATCGTGCTCGGCTTTCCGCGCGGTCGCGTGACGCTGGTCTCGACATCGGTATTCACGCCGCTCGGCACCGATATCGATGCGATCGAGGAACACCACGGCACTTTCGAGCTGTTCGACTTCGGGCTCGGCCGGCGCGCGAGCCGCTTCTGCGTGCGCACGGACGACGCGGGTCTGATCGCAAGGCTGCGCACGTTTTCGGGCATGCGGTGGGAGGAGGTGCTCGCGCAGGCGGGCGCTGAGATCATCGCCAAGAGCCCGGCACGCGTGGTGGAATCGCAGCTCGCCCGCATCGAGGTTTTCTCGCCGATTCCGCCGCCGGGTGGAAGGTCGTCACCGGGCGCCCACACGCATCTGCTGCCGGAGTTTCTCGCAACGGGAGAGGAAATACCGGCGGCGCTGTCGTTGCCCGATTACGCCGCCCCGCTTGCGATCTTCTATCCCGGCAAGCCTCCGGCGTGACGGGTGAGTGAAGCTCGCGATGCGCAAACTCTCCATCATCGGCATCGGTGCCGGCAATCCGGACCACATGACCGTCGAGGCGATCAACGCGCTTAGCGGCGCGGATGTCGTGCTGGTGCTCGACAAAGGCGCGCGCAAGGCTGACCTCACGCGGCTGCGCAAGGACATCGTGGAGCGTTTTGCGGGATCGAAAGCGCCGCGGTGGGTCGAGGCGCCGAGCCCCGTACGCGATGCCGACAATGCGTCATACAAGTCGGGCGTCGCGGATTGGCACGCGGCGAAGGGCGAAGCGTTCGCCGCGCTGATCCGCGAGGCGGTGGGCGATGGGGAGACAGCGGCCATTCTCGTTTGGGGCGATCCATCGCTCTACGACAGCACCCTGCGGATCGTGGAGCAGCTTGCGCGCGGCGGCGTCGTTCCCGAATACGAGGTCATTCCAGGCATCAGCAGCCTCCACGCGCTGACGGCACGGCATCGCATTCCGCTTAATCCGATCGGAGAGCCGGTGCTGATCACCACGGGGCGCAGGCTTGCCGAAAGAATGCCGGAGGGCGTCGACACGATCGCCGTACTGCTCGATGGCGGCGCGGGTCTAGATGCGCTCGCGGGGCACGACATGGAGATCTTCTGGGGCGCCTATCTCGGTACGCCCGATGAAATCCTGATCGCCGGCCATGTGCGCGACGTGCTCGATGACATCCGCCAGGTCCGCGCCGCGCGGCGCGCGGAAAAGGGCTGGATCATGGACACGTATCTTCTGCGCCGCTGCGCGAAGTGAGCCGGGGCTCCGGCGGCTCGGCTAGCTCCCAATGCTGGCGCGCACGTGCCGCCATAGCTCGTCGCGCACTGCGTCGTGAGTATGGTCTGCGCTCCCGTCGAGGTCGTAGAAATCGAAGCGCGTGTTCCTCTCGAGGCTCGGCAGCAGGCTCGGCAGCGATCTTTCAAAGAATACCTGGGTGCCGTCGCCGCTGCGCTCCGTCTCCTCCCTATCGCGCCCGTGGGTCACCACGACGGTGAGATGGCGAACGTGGGTGAGCAGGGGGATGATGTCGTTGCCGGCGAAGCGGAAGGCGACATGGGGCCGGAACACGCGCTCGAAGTAGCCCTTCAGCAGCGCAGGCATGTCGAACATCCACAGCGGCAAGACGTAGTAGAGGTCCGTCGCCTCCTTGAGATGTGCGGCGAGCCCGGCAATGTCGGCCGGAACGGCGTCGCCGTAATACTGCTGCAGCTCTGCGCGCGAGAGCACCGGATCAAAATCCGTGGCGACGAGATCGTCGATGATGACCGTCCGCCCGCCGGACCGCAGCAGCTCGGCGATGCGCCGTGTGATCTCGGCGCAGCGGCTCGCCGGTGAGGGGTGGCAGGTCACGATGAGGGAGGTTCGCGGCGGCGGCATTCGGGAAATCTCTCGGAGCTCTGTTGCCGGAGTAAACGTCCATGAAAATCGCTCTAAATCAATGACCTGTGCAGAGGTTGGTAGAAGGCCGGAGGGGTAACCGAGCCGGAACCATCCCGCGCTGGGCGGTTGCGGCGGCCGCGCGCGAAATGGTGGGCCCGCCATCCCTCACCTCGTCGACCTAGTGTCAGTTTACGAGTGGCTTCATCTGTTTTACGGCTGATGCAACCTGATTCGGTGTGAGTTTGGCCGGGCGCCCGATGGCAGCTCCACGTAACAGTGCTGCTGCCAGGCCAGCCTTCGTGCGTTCGCTGATCAGCACACGCTCGAATTCAGCCAGCGCTCCCATGATGTGAAATTGGAGCCCGCCTGCAGTGGTGGTGTCGACGGCCTCGGAGATCGAGCGGAACGCGATGCCTCTCGCGTCGAGTGCGCGCGAAGAACGCATCGTCGCCAGTGGGAAGCGCGGATGTGTTTCTGCTCGCCCCAAAAGATCACCATCCAGTCATTGCGCGCCGGTGCTCGCCTCTACGCCTGCTGAAGTTCGAGCGCGCCGTAGCGATGCGTGCAGTGGGGCGATGCGTGCAGGGGGGCCGCCGAATGGGCGGAATCACACCCATCGAGAGCTGCTATCTCGCTAAGTCGATGCGCAAGAATTTGGCGATCTGTTCGCGGCTGGCTGGCTTGGACTAGCTCATGAGCGGCGAACCCGTGTCGCTCAGCCCCAACCAGGAAGCGAAGATTACATCAGTCCGCACCCTGAGATGGGTCTGGCGTGTCGATTGAGAGCCTTCGAAATCGCTGCAACGGCTATTCGAGCAACGCTCATTCGCAAAGATTGGTGCACTAAGGAACGCATGTTGACATGCGAAAATGCCTATGGAAGATTTCCACAAAGTGACGGGATAGTCACTTCGACAGCAACCTTGCGATAGATAAAGTCACGGTTGCTTGTTTTGAGCGACGGGATAGTCGCTCTGAGCCGAACTCAAGTCACGCCCCGGGGTAATCCCTGAGGTCTGCGGCTGCAGCTCGGCCACAATCAAAAATCAAAGCTCATCTTTCTGTCCGGCGCGATCGGCTGCTTTGCCGTCTGTTCCGGCGCGCGCAGAGCATGGACCGAATGCCGGTCAAAAGTCATTTGGGGGAAACATGATCAAGTCAAAAACCTCTCGCATCTGGGCCATCACGTCTTCGATCGCGCTTTTTGGCGCTAGCTCGGCGATCGCTGGCGAAACGATTCAGCTCGGAAATGACGTGACAGTTACGTTAGGCGCTGGCGTGCGCACATCGTTCCGCTCGACGGACGGTGACGGCGAAGCCTTCCTGGATAGCGCTCGACTCTATACCGGTGGTCAGTTTGGCAAAGTAGTTGGCTGGACGTTGAATACCGAAATCGAGACAAGGAATGGAGTGTTTCCGTATCTGCCTGGTGACGTTGACGGAATTAGGATCCTCGATGCTGTCGCCCGCTTCGAGTTCAACCAATACTTCAATGTCTGGGCAGGAAGGATGGTCTTGGCATCAGATCGATCCAACCTCGACGGGCCGTATTTCCTCGGAATCTGGGACTATCCTATCGCATCGGCGTTTCCGAGCGCATTCAACGGTCGCGATACCGGTGTAACACTATGGGGTGCAGCGGCAGGTGGTAGGCTGAAATACTACGCGGGCGCGTTCGAGGGTTGCAGGGATGATAATCCCTGCGCGACCGGCGCGACTAGAAAAGACGATCTGTATTACGTCGGTCGTGTGAGCTACAATTTTTGGGATACTGAGGACGGATACTATTTGTCGAGCGATTATTTTGGAAAAAAAGAAATTCTATCTATCGGCGTGTCCGCTAACTATCAGAAGAATGCCACGGGCACGTATCAGGACCCCGGCGACTATTTTGGATGGAGCATCGATGGGTTGATGCAAAAGAAGGTGTTCGGAGAAAATGTCCTCACACTCGAGGGTGCATATTATAACTACGATACCGACGGCAAGGCGTCGCCACTTACATACGGTGATGGATATTTCATTCTGACCAGCTTCCTCATCGACCACGACTTTGGTCCGGGAAGAGTCCAACCGGTATTTCGCTATGAGGAAGTGAACTACAAGAATGGCGTCGACTTGACCCGACTGCAGACTGGCGTGAACTACATCATCCGCGGCCAAGACGCGAAGGTGTCACTTCTTTACTCACGAACGGAATTCGATGCCAGCGATATCGATGATGCAGATCAGTTCATCGCTGGTCTACAGCTCCAATACTGATCTATCTCCTGAGCGGCAATCCTCCCCAGCCTCAGGTGCGAGCATCCCGGTGGCGACCCTCCGCCGGGATGCATTCCTTTTAGAGCGCCGTGTTTAAGCGCTTAATTCAGGGTCCTCAAAATGCATGTGAGATTGTTCGTCTTTTTGGTGAGCCATTTTGTCGTTCGCGGACGTACGGCGTCGGTGCGCGCGAGGTGACGAGCGGACTCGCAAGTTCGCTTCACGACTTATTTTAGATCGAGGTGGGGTGATTTTTGGACGCGAGAGTGCTGGTGAAATTAATCAACCGAAGATAGAAAGCAACGTAAGTAGGGTCTTCTTGTCGCATTGAATATTGACGTTTGTTAGCACGTGTGCGAACATCCATAAAGTGACGGGATAGTCACCCAGACCTGATGCCGTGCCTCCAAGAAGATAGGCCTGCCCGCTAGCGGTAGTCGGCACAGCTCAGTCAAATCAATCCATCGCCAAATTCACCTGTCGGGCTCGTGCCGATCTCATGATGGCGCTTGCCCGCTGTGGTGAGGTGTGTGCGCACAAAAAACATCGTAGGGAGCAAAATGAAATCTTTGTGTCTAAAGGCCTCGTTTGGAGCCGCCGCAGTCACGTTGCTTGTCGCAGGCGCGATTGCGGATGAACGCCCGATTGTGCTGGGGATTCCGCTAGGGCTTAGCGGCGCTAATAGCGTCGTAGCGCCATCGGTTATGCAGGCTACAGAGCTTGCTGTCTCGGAGATCAATCAAGCCGGAGGTTTGCTAGGACGTAAGCTTGTCATTGAAGTCGCAGACGATATGTCGGGCGCTGCGGGCGCACAAAAAGCTTACGATGCGCTGGTCTTCCAGAAGAAGGCGGACGCAATAGTCGCGATGGAGACGACGGCGGCGCGGAATGCCGGTTTGCCGATCATAACGCGAGGTAAAATTCCCTATATTTACACGTCTTTCTATGAGGGGGCTTCGTGTAACAAGTATCAGCACATCAACGCGTGGGTGCCACAGCAAATGGTTGCACTCATGGCCGACTATTTCATGCAGGAGCATGGCGCAAAAAAATTCTTTCTAGTAGGCAGTGATTACGCGTTTGGTCGCGGTCTCCTCGGCGAGGCAAGGAAATATATTACTTCAAAAGGTGGGGACGTCGTCGGAGAAGAGTACAATCCGATGGATGCCAGCGACTGGACCGCGATCATCAGTAAGATACGTGCGACCAATCCCGATGTCATCCTGACGTCAACGGCAGCCGGCGCGCCGAATGTAACGTTCACCAAGCAATTGCGGTCTGCAGGAATCACGGCGAAGTACGGCAATTTCGCGCTCGATGAAGGCACGGCGAAGACACTCGGTCCGGATGCGGAAGGCATCTATCTCGCCGGCACTTATTATACCGGCATTGATTCCGAGCAGAATGCCAAATTCATGGCGGCCTTGAAGGATAAGTTCGGCCCGAAAGCCGAAACGCCAAATGAACTGTCTGTTCCTCAGTACGACGCCGTTCATCTATATGCACTGGCGGTAAAGAAGGCTGGAACGACAGATTCGGATGCTGTTGTGAAGGCGCTGAGCGAGGTCGCATTCGACGGGCCGCGTGGAAGGGTGCAGATGTCAAAGCAGCGCCATGCTCCACTGACGATGTATCTTGCCCAAGTCAATTCGGCGGGCGAAACGGCAATCATCAAGTCGGCTCCCGATGTCGATCCGGGTGAGCAGTGCCCAAAGCTGTAAGATAGAGCCGGAAGCCGGCGGTGAGTGGCCCTATGGCCGCTCGCTGCGGCCGTTCGCAGCTAGCACGCTTTTCTCTGACAGAAGTTGGAACGTACGCATCGCGAGCCCTACCGCAGCGGGGTTGGCAATCGCGTGTCTAAAGGTCCGGAGACAGGAATGGTTTCTGTAATTCTTGACGTTATCACGACCGCTGCAATCCTGTTTATCGTCTCATCAGGTTTGCTGTTGGTGTTTGGCGTAATGAAGCTGATCAATTTCGCTCATGGCGGATTGATGACGCTGGGGGGGTACGCAGCCGTTATATCGACATCGATGGGAGCGAACCCATGGTTCGCCGTTCCGCTGGCGGCTGCGTTCGGAGGTGCCGTGGGGTTCGCTATGGAACGTACGGTGGTTCGCTCGCTCTACTCGAGACCACTCGATGCGATTCTCGCGACTTGGGGACTCAGCATTATCATTGGACAGGTCATCACGCTTGTCTTCGATAGGGGGGTGCATTTCGCCGAGCCACCCATTCGGGGAGTGGTGACGCTGCTGGGTGAATCTTACTCCTCCTACAGATTGGCGATGGTGGTTTTGGCGCTCATTCTGGGCATAGGCCTAACCTTGGCTCTGCGTGGCACGTCGCTCGGTCTGTCTACGCGTGCCGTCATCATGAACGAGAACTTGGCTAAAGGTCTCGGCATCAACAGCGGGCTTGTTCGCTCCATCACCTTCACGCTGGGTTCAGCCCTGGCGGCAGTGGCGGGCGCATTGGTTACGCCCCTCGCGAGCGTCGACCCGAACATGGGTATCGCCTGGCTCATCAGTGGCTTCATGCTCGTGCTGGTTTCCGGCTCGTCGCTCTTAAGCCTCGCCGTAGCATGCGTCGTTCTCGGCGGCGCGCAGGTTCTCGTCAGCAACTATTTCGGTTCGGTTCTCGGTGGCATGACGATTGCCGCCCTCGCCGCCGTCATCCTTCGCATTCGTCCGCAGGGGTTTTCTTATGAGTGATGCGCCTACCAACCAGCTCGGGGAGGTCGCTTTGCGCCGCCCTCGGATGAGCCAGCTGATGAGAGTCATTCTGACGGCTGTTATCGTTCTGTTTGGTGTCGGCGTCGCGCCATACCTTATGGACGCATATTCGGTGAACGTGCTGGTGAGGTCGATGATCTACGCGTCTCTCGCGTTGTCAGTCGATATCCTCTGGGGTTACTTGGGGATTTTGACCTTCGGCCAATCCGCGTTCTTCGCAGCCGGTGCCTATGCGGCGGCCTTGGTCTTCACCTACTGGGGTTTCTCGCCCGAATTTGCATTCGCAGCATTAGTCATTGGCATCTTCGCCGCCGTTGCGCTCGCCGGACTCGTTGCGTTTCTCGCGTTTTGGCCCGGCGCAACAGATTTATACGCGTCTGTGATCACACTCGTTCTGGCGATCGTGGTCACGCAGATCTTGTTCTCAGGTGGAACATTCACTGGATCGAGCAGCGGACTGACGGGCTTTGACACCATCCCATTGAGTTTCGAGGCTTGGTTCTGGGTTGCTGGCGCGTGGTTGGTTTTGCTCACTGCCGCCGCTTATTTGTACACCCGCAGCGACGCCGGGCGGCTCTTGGTTGCCATTCGGGAAAATGAGCAGCGTTGCAAATATCTGGGCCTGAAAACGTCGAACATAAAGTCCGTCGTCTTTCTGATCTGCGCAGCAATAGGCGCGATCGCCGGATGGATGTATGCAAACTACACGATGGTCGTTGCACCGGAAATCGCCGGATTCCAGTTCGGAACCGAGCTGCTGATCTGGGTGGCACTGGGCGGACGCGGTACACTGTTTGGGCCCGTCATCGGTACGATAATCATCGACTACGCCAGTGCTCAGCTTCAGGGCGACTTTCCGTTCGTATGGAAGCTCGTCATCGGTATCATTTTCGTGACGGTCATTGTCGTGTTGCCGCGTGGCATTCTGCCGTTGTTCGGAAACGCTGCAAGGTGGCTTCGCGGTGGCAAGAGCACCGCCAGGCGGTCGAACTCAAGCGTGGTGCTGCGCGACGTGACGCGTACAGGGCACGATCTGGCAGGCAGAGAGCTCGGTAAAACTGCTCTCGTCGTGCGCGGTGTGGAGAAGCGGTTCGGTAGTCTGGAAGTCCTGTCCGGTATCGATTTCGAGGCGGCCTACGGCGAGATTGTAAGTCTCGTTGGTCCTAATGGAGCGGGCAAGACAACTCTGATGAGCTGTATTGCCGACGGTTCCAACCGCAGCGGCGGCACAATAACCGTCGCTGGCCAGGATATTGGCACCAGCCCCCCCGAAGAGTGCGTCCGCCTTGGTGTTGGCCGCAAATTCCAAATGGCGAACGTCTTCAACTCGCTCACGGTGGGAGAATGTCTCCAGATCGCGCGCGCCCGTCTAACTACACTGTCGAAGTGGCAAGCATCCGGTGTTTGCATGTTGCCGCCGGCCGCCATGCACGTAGTCCAAGCAACGGGACTGCATCACGACGTCAACGTTCCAGCGGAACTCCTGTCGCATGGAAAGAAGCAGGCGCTCGAATTGGCAATGGTACTGGCGCTAGAGCCGAAAGTCGTCCTGCTGGATGAGCCGACAGCCGGCCTCACAAAAGCGGAACGAACAATGATCGGCAACATCCTGGTTGAGCTTTCGAGGTCGGAGAGGCTGTGCATATTGCTCGTCGAGCATGACCTCGAATTTGTGCGCGAAATCTCGTCAAGACTCATCGTGCTGCATCAGGGTCGGATCGTTCTGAACGGATCGGTCGACGAGGTCGTCAACTCTGAGCTCGTGAAAACCGTGTACGCCGGCTCGGCGCATTAAGAGAGGAGTGGGCATATGGCAAGCACAGTGCTCGCAGTGAGTGGTGTAAGCAGCGGCTATGGGCAGGCGACGGTACTCAGAGATTTAAGCCTCGAGATCGAGAGAGGTGAGATCGTCGCAGTCGTCGGCAAAAACGGAATGGGCAAGTCTACGCTTCTCAAGACAATAATGGGGTATTTGAAGAAAACGACAGGCGCCGTTGAGCTTGCGGGGAGAAATATCAACGAGAACAGGCCGCATCAGATCGCACGTTCTGGAGTGGCGTATGTGCCCCAGGAGAAGGCTCTGTTCCAGGATCTTACCGTCGAGCAGAACATTCGATTGGCTCTTCGCGGCTCGACAACCATGGGCGAGGCAAAAGCAACTGTTGAGCGTTGTTTTCCGTTTCTTCTCAAACGACTGCACCAAAAAGCGGGAACGCTCAGCGGTGGAGAGCAGAAGATGCTGCTGGTGGCCCGCTCGCTCGCGGTCAACGCGAAGGTGCTTCTGATCGATGAAATTACGGAGGGTTTGCAGCCGTCCGTGATTACAAACTTGGTGCAAACGATAAAGTCGGAAAGAGATCGTTCCAGTTTGGGGGTGTTGTTGGTGGAGCAGAATATTCCCTTTACCTGCGCTGTTTCCGATCGATACTTGCTGCTGGATAAAGGTGAAATCACTGGAAGTGGAAAGTCAGACAGCCCGGGCGCGCGGGAAAAAATAGCGGCTCATATTAGTTTGTGAGCGGTTGGGGTTCCAAGGTCCGAGGTTACTTGTGCATTTGACTAACAGAGAAAGTGATCGGCTGCTGCTTTTTACAGCAGCCGAACTTGCCCGGCGCCGCAAAGCGGCTGGTTTGCAACTGAATCTTCCTGAAGCAAGAGCAGTTATTGCAGATGCGATTCATGAGGAAGCCAGGCGCGGGCGGTCCGTGTCGGACTTGATGGGTTTCGGCCGGAGCATACTGAGCCACGACGATGTAATGGCCGATGTCGTGCCATTGCTGGAGATGCTGATGGTCGAGGCCATGTTCCCCGACGGCCAAAAGCTTGTTTGCGTCCACGAGCCGGTTGGAGCATCTCGGCGGAGTGACACGGAAAGGCCCGGGGCGTATCAGTTGGCCGCGGATCCGATAGAAATAAATGCCGGCCGCCCAACGACTAATGTCGTTGTCCGGAATTTTGGAGACAGGCCAATCCAGATAGGATCGCATTTCCATTTTTTCGAGGTGAACCCAGAATTGGAGTTCGATCGCGCGAAGGCGTTTGGTTTCCGTCTTGATATCGCGGCAGGAACGACGATCAGATTCGAGCCAGGTGACGAAAGAACCGTCGACCTCGTCGCTATCGGAGGCACGCGCCGAGTCGAAGGTCTCAATGGTCTGACCGACGGAGATCTCGATGATCCGGAGGTCCGACAGAGAGCACTGAAGAAGGCGGCAGCCGAGGGCTTTAGAGGAGCCGAACATGGCTAGGCTGCTTTCGCGACGCCAATACGTGGAGCTTTACGGTCCGACGAAAGGCGACAAGGTTCGTCTCGGCAATACGGATCTGTGGGCGGAAGTAGAGCAGGACTTGCTTGTTCCTGGCGACGAACTTGTTTTTGGCGCCGGTAAGACGCTGCGCGTCGGAACAGGCTGCCACGGACACATAACTGCGGCCGAGGGCGCTCTCGATCTTGTTATCACGAATGCGACGATCATCGATCCGGTGCTGGGGATCGTCAAAGCGGACATCGGAATCAAGGACGGCTTGATCGCTGGGATCGGTAAAGCGGGTGATCCTAGGATCATGGACGGGGTGGACCCGAAGCTAATCGTCGGGACCAACACCGATGTGCGAGCAGCTGAAGGTTTGATCGTCACCGCTGGGGGAATTGACTGTCACGTTCATTTCATCGACCCAGGGCAATGCGAAGAAGCGTTGTCCAGCGGAATAACTTCCCTCTTCGGCGGTGGACTGGGAGCGACTACGGTTCCAATTGCTTCAACAGGGACCGTAAACCTCGGGCACATGCTGCAGGCCGCCGAAGCCTTCCCGCTCAACTTTGGCTTTTTCGGCAAGGGCGCCTCAGATTCCCCGAAGCCGCTCTTTGAGCAACTCGAGGCAGGCGCGGTCGGACTAAAAATTCACGAGGATTGGGGCGCCACCGCTGCTGCTATTAACTCAGCGCTCGTTGCTGCCGACGAAGCGGATGTCCAGATCCAGCTGCATACCGACACGCTAAACGAATTCGGCTTTCTAGAGCGCACTTTGAAGGCAATCGACGGCCGGACCATACACGCCTACCACGTCGAAGGTGCGGGAGGCGGGCACGCTCCCGACATCATAAGAGTGTGCGGCTTCGAAAATGTGCTGCCATCTTCCACGAACCCGACAAATCCGTACACTGTCAATACGTTCGATGAGCATTTCGATATGGCGATGGTGAGCCATCACCTCAATCCGCGGTTGCCGGAAGATGTCGCCTTTGCTGAGTCGCGCGTCCGTCACGAGACCATTGCTGTAGAGGGCGTGCTGCACGATCTCGGCGCCATTAGCGCTCTCGGTTCTGATTCGCAGGGGATGGGTAGGGTTGCCGAAACTATTACGAGGACGTGGCAAACGGCATCGCGCATGAAGACGCAAAGAGGCGCTTTGCCGGAAGACGTCGGAAGCGGCAACGACAACACGCGGATTAAAAGATTTATCGCCAAATATACGATAAATCCCGCCCGCATGTTCGGTGTGGACAAATACGTCGGATCTCTCGAGCCCGGTAAGCTCGCCGACATGGTTTTTTGGAAGCCCGGAATGTTCGGGATTAAACCCGAACTGGTGTTCAAGTCTGGGTTTCCAGTCATCGCGGTGATGGGTGAAGCAAATGCCTCCCTATATTGCTGTGAGCCCTTGCGCTATCGCCCTCAGTGGGGCTGGTTCGGACGAGCCGCACAATCGCTCTCGTTGCGCTTCGTCTCGCAGTTGGCCAGCGATCGCAACATCGGTGAGAAGCTAGACCTGCGCGCCAGATGTGTGCCGGCGTCCGGCACACGAAAGTTGTCCAAGCGGGACATGATGTGGAACGACAAGCTGCCGAGTATAGCCGTCGATCCTGAAACCTACCGAGTGGAAGTCGACGGCGAGCGCTGCACTTCTCTGCCTGCGAGCAGAGTGCCGCTGGGCGACCTCTACATTTTGAAATAGGAGGATCTCATGTCCACAAAAGCCGTTCGGATTGGCATTGGTGGCCCGGTGGGATGCGGCAAGACTCGCCTTATCGAGCGCCTTCTCCCGCTAATACATGCCGCGGGCTTGAAACCTGCTGTGATCACGAACGATCTGGTGACCCTCGAGGACGCTATGCGGGTAAAAGCGAGCGGCCTCATCGACGATACGCTTGTGATCGGCGTTGAGACAGGCGCATGCCCCCACACCGCAATCCGCGAAGATCCATCAGTCAATATTCAGGCGGCCGATGCGCTGGAGCGCGATAATTCGCTCGATCTCATTCTGATCGAAAGCGGTGGCGATAACCTCGCCGCGACGTTTTCATCGGAGCTCGTCGATTATTGGATTTTCGTAATCGACTGCGGAGCGGGTGACGACATACCGCGCAAGCGCGGACTGGGCATGCTGCAGGCTGATCTGCTCGTGGTCAACAAGACCGACATTGCACCGCATGTTGGAGCTGATCTCGAAAGAATCCGTCGTGATGTCCAGATCAATCGTCAGCATAAGCCGTCGGTATATACGAACTTGCGGTCTCCTGAAGGGGCCGCTGAAGTCTTCGCCGCAATCCAGAGGGATGCTTTGTTCGGCCGGCGGGCTGCCAACGAGCTGTGACACGTTCTGCGGGCCTGCTCGACCTCGAATTTGCCGCCGACTGCCTAGGTAAAACACACCTGGTGCGGCGTACGCAGATGTTTCCGCTCCACTTCACTACGCCTCTTTATCTCGATGAACGCGTGTCTGACATGGCTTTCGTGTACGTCCAGAATCCATCGGGTGCAGTGTTCAGTGGAGATAGGCTGGACTTGCGGATCTGCGCGCGGGGCGGGTCGAAGCTGCATGTGACGAGTACGTCGGCGACCAAGCTGCATCGGATGCCAGAAGGCTCTGCCTTTCAAAAGGTGCACCTGAAGGCGAGAGATGGATCTTACATAGAGTATATGCCCGATCAGCTCATTCCGCAGGCCGAGTCCTGTTACGAGCAAGACACCACTATAGATGTCGACGTCGGCTCGATGGTCGTCGCGAGCGAGATTATCGCGCCAGGACGCCTCGCGCGTGGAGAAGTGTTTGCTTTCAGGCGTCTCAAATTGCGCACACGGATCATTGTCGGCGGAACCGTGCTTTTGACGGACAGCGTGCTCATGGAACCGCATTCGACGCCATTGAATAGGAGAGGCGCCCTTGGATCCTATCTTTATTTAGGAAATCTTCTGGCACTCGCCCGTGGTCGTATCGCTAGAGACGCCTTCGAGGCTGCATCTTCACTAGAGCCTGCAGGTGAGCACTTTCGCCGTGGTATCGGCGTGCTTCCCGCAGAAAGCGGGGTCATCGTCCGCGTACTTGCACGATCATCAGCCACCGTCACACAGCTCATAGACGAGACTTGGTCGAGAATCCGAGAGCGGGTCATCGGCGCGCCAGCACCAATTAGAAGGAAGTAGCACCATGCTCATTTCGGCGGGAATAGTTGGCCAGTTCGACCCAACTCGCGATGTGTCGGAGCGGGTGGACTTTGTTGATGTGCCTTGGGCCGATGCGACCAAGCGCCGGCTGCGTCGCGCCACAAATGGCGGTGTGGATTTCGCATTAGCCATGGAGCACAGCGACTACCTATTTCACGGTGCGGTTCTGCTCGAGAACGATAAGCACGTCATCGTGGTGAACAGGCCAGAAGAGCCGGCCCTTATCATCGACTTCGATCAGAACAAACCGCCGCATGAAATTTTGCAGCAGGCTGCACTCATCGGGCATGCATTCGGCAATCAACATATCCCGATCGAGGTCGATGCCTACTCGATTGTGGCTCCGGTTCTCACAAGCGAAAGCGTCATGGACAAGACGCTCCACGATCTCGGTCTTGGCAATCTAACGTTTCGCTTTGATACCGTTCGTCTGGGGTGCCGTCGCCCCCTTATCATGACCGGACACTCCCATGGGTAACCTGACGGCGAATTGCACAATTGCCGGTGACTTTTTGGTCGCGCTCCAGTTGGCCGACAGTGCGCTTCCGATCGGACGCTACGTTCATTCGAGCGGAATGGAAGGAATTTTGGATGAGCTACCAAATGATTCTGAAAAGGTCCGGGAGGTCGTCGAAGCGGCGTTGACGCATGGCATCGGCCGTAGTGACGCTGTGGCCGCCGCTCATGCTCATCGCGTCTTCCTGACGGGCGATCTGGAGCTGTTGCATGCGATTGACGCACTTCTTCTGGCCACCAAAATTTTGATGCCTGTGCGCACGGCGTCGACCTCTTGCGGGAGGCAGCTGGCGAAACTTGCAACGAAGATCTGGCCGCACGACTTGCTTGATGCATTCTGCCAGGAGGTTCTGGTCCGCGAAGCGGGAAACCTGTCAGTCGTTTCAGCAGCACTTGCGGCGTCTTGTGGAATTTGCGTCGAGAACACTGTCATGGCGGAGCTGCGCGGCGCAGCAAGCGGGATGTTCTCAGCGGCTGTGCGGCTGGGCCGAATGGGGCCCGTGGACGCTCAAATGCAGCTCCATCAATGCGTACCCGCGATCATTCGCGCGACAGAAACAGCTTTGCGCCTGGACCTCGAAGATATGAGTTCAACTACTCCCGAACTCGATATTGCGATGTTGCAGCTCCAGCGCAATCCGCTTCGCCTTTTTGCAACCTGACTGGATGTGATGAGATGTCCGGCATCGGTGAATTGCGGGAATCCTATCGGTCTGACGGAAGCTGGCTCATCGGCGTGCTGTATTCCAGAAGCGGAATTACGGCCATCGCTGAGACATCGCAGCTACAGGGTACGCTGCTCGCTGTCGCGGAAATCAACGAGAATGGTGGAGTATTGGGCAAACCAATCTCACCGATCATCCTGGATCCGGCTTCAGACCCTCAGCGCTACTCGCACCTCGCTAGCTCGCTGCTCATGGACTGCGGCGTAAGTAATATTTTTGGTTGCTCTGCATCTTACAGCAGAAAGGCAGTGCTGCCCGTCCTTGAGCGCAGAGGTGGTTTGCTCTGGTACTCGATCGGCTATGAGGGCTTCGAGTACTCATCCAATGTCATCTATACGGGTCCTGCTCCGAACCAACTCCATCTCCCGCTCGCCGAGTATCTCTTCTCGCGCTATGGGCGCAAGTTGATGTGTGTCGGCACCAACTATCTCTTCCCGCGCGAATCCAACCGAATAATGCGCGATCTTCTTTTCGAGATCGGTGGCGATATTTTCGGCGAATACTATTTGCCGTTCGGAGCCGGGATCGAAGCCTTTCGCGATATCGTGAAGGAAGCGCGCGATCTGGGGGTCGATGTCATCTTTTCAACGGTGCTAGGGCCTGGCATCGCCGCGCTCTACGATGCCTATGCGGCGGAGAAGCTAGACCCCGCGGATATGCCAATAGCCTCCCTCACCACCAATGAGACGCACCTGCAGGAAATGTGGCACGAGCCTCTGCCAGGGCACATCGTTTCGTCACCTTACTTCGAAAGAATAGATTCACCGCAGAACAAGAGGTTCGTTTCCAGCTATCATCGGCGGTTTGGCACAAGACTGCCGGCTGATGACTGCGCCGAGGCGGCTTATTTCAGCGTCTTGCTCTTCGCAAAGGCGTTAGAGCGCGCAGAGACGCTGGATCCAGAACGGCTTCGTGCAGAAGTTCTCGGACTCGAAATCGTCGCTCCCCAAGGCGTTGTCATGGTCGATCCTGATAACTGTCACACGTATCTGTGGCCGCGGATCGGAATGACTGAAGCTGGTCGAAAATTTAAGGTCGTGGCGGAATTCAAGCAGGCAATGAAGCCTGATCCATACCTCATGAATTACGTGGGTTTGGGCCGTCTCAACCTCGATCAAGTGTAAGGACTATCGCATGTCCGGCGAGGCGTTGATCAGAGAGTTACGGAAACTGCAGGTCTGGGTCATCCATCCGCAGGACGTGGCTTGCGATGAGCTGGTACGGCACCTCAGGAGAATCGGTTGCCAGGCTCACACTCAGTGGCCAGCGCCAGAATCCTGGCCTCAACACGCCGACGTGGTTTTTGCTCTATTTACGGGGCAGCCCGCTACTGACGTCAGCGCCTTAAAGAGAGACCAGCAAGGCACTCTCATTGGCATCATCGAATATGAGAGTCCCACTATCGTTCGCGAACTGCTCGACGCGGACGTACAGGCGGTGATCGCGAAGCCCATCCGCCCGTTCGGAATACTCTCCACGCTGACTGTAGCGAGCTCGCGACTTCGATTTGAACGCCGGCAGAGCGCCAAAATCGCGAAGCTGGAGGAAACGCTGCGGTCTCGTCGTGTTGTAAACAATGCCGTTCGGCACCTCGCCAAAGAACAGGCGATCACCGAAGAGCAGGCATATCAGCTAGTGCGGTCATGGTCGCTGGAACAGCGGTTATCGATGACCCAGGTGGCGGATCACTTCCTCGCTATGGTTGGAGGAAGCAGCTCAGAAATCAAGAAACTGAAGGACAGTACATAATGACACCTGAAAGACCCTCGGATTCCGTCCTGCGCGTCGGGTTAGATTGGGAAGTTGATGCGATTGATCCGCCCGCATCCTTCGGGGGATGGAATACGGGCAGGGTTGTCCAGCAGATCTTCGAAAGTCTCTACGAAGACGATCTTGAAGACGAAAAAGCCACGCCGACGAGCCTCGTACCCGCGCTGGCCACGTCCGTTGTGACGTCGGCCGACGGCCTCGAATATGTCTTCGAGCTACGTGACAATGTAAAATTTCACGACGGAACTAAGTTTGACGCCGAAGCGGTGCGGTACAATGTGGAGCGCATGTGGGATAGTGAAGCGCCGCAATATTCGGATGTCGCTGCGGACTATAATCGGATCGGGCTGCAGGCGCTCAAATCGATCGAGGTGCTTGGACCGCTTACGGTGCGCATGACGCTGAAGGAGCCGTATCCAGAATTCCTTCGATATATGACGCAAGAGGACGCGCCCGGGGCCCATGTTTTCATCAGTCCCGATGCGCTGCAAAAATTCGGCAACGCGAACATCGCTGATCACGCGCCGGGAACCGGTCCATTCCGTTTTGCCAACCGCTTCGACACGAAGTTCGGAAGTGGGGTCAAGCTGGACCGTAATGAGGACTATTGGGGAGGTGCTCCTAAGCTTAAGGGCATTGAGTTCACCCCTTATCCTACGCTAGAAGCGCGATTTCAGGCGCTACTCGACGGTGAGATCGATCTAGCATACGGGCTCGAGGGTAGCGATCTGGCGGAGCTGCAGCGACGCGGATTCATCGTTCGCAACAGCAACGTGCCTTACGTTTGGTACTTCATGTTCAACATGCGCGACCCGGTTCTCAAGGATGTTCGCGTCCGCCAAGCCATCGCGCATGCCGTCAATCGGCAGGAGTTGAGCGATACCGTCTTCCGTGGACATACGGCGGTGGCCTCGGGGATGCTGCCGCCTGCATCGCCATCGCACGATGAGAATTATGCGTTTCCCTACGAGTACAATCCGGAACGTGCGAGGCAGTTGTTCCAAGAAGCCAATCTTCCGAGCGGTTGGCGCTTACGGATCCTGTCGGCGACAGCTGGGTCCGGTCAGCTTCTTGCGGGGCGGATCTGCGAGTTCCTGGCCTCGAGTCTCGAGGCAGCCGGATGCGGCGCGGAGCTCGTTTGGACGGAAGACTGGATTTCGTATTGCAACGAGTGGCGTTCCGGATTGCCCGATGGCGCCGGCATCTCTCAGATGAGTTGGGGAATGTCCTGCGACGTTTGGCTGGAGCAGGTCCTGCATTCACGTAACAGTTCACCGTTTGGGTTCAACGCAGGCTACTACGCCAATGCTGTGGTGGACGAACTGTTGGACAAAGCCCGGAGAGAACGCGACCATGACGAGCGTACCCGCCTTTACCGCCAAGCCAACGAATTGATTATGCGGGATCTCCCGGTCGTACCCATGCTCAACCTGCGTACTGGGGCTGTCTGCCACCATCCTCGCGTCAAAGGCCTGCGCAACCCGAGTCAAAATTGGCATTCCTTCGCCAATGTCTGGATTGATCGGGCCTAGAGCTGCAAAAAAGGCCTTTGCCGATCTTCCAAGCAGCGGCAAAGGCCTTTGGCGCACGTCGGTTCCCATCCCTAGGTTGTCATGGCATGGTCATGGCTTGCGGGCCGAAACCATGAAGTAGTGTCCGTACCATATTCCCAGGCTGAGCCGCTCTTTCAGCGACATGTGTTTGCGCTGCTGCGTCCAGATGCTTTCTAGAGAGTTGTGCTGTAGGTCCACAAATCCGGCATCGCGTAGCATCTGCGAGATGCGTTCGATGCGCAGCCCCTCGTTAAAATAGACACGCTTTATGATGCTTGCGTGCGCGTCCTTGTCATAGAGAGGTTGCGTGCCATCCAGCTTGTTCCAGAAATTGATTATGGCGCGCTTTACGCGCGCGTCCCAACGCTGTGGTACGGTAACCCAATCGCCATCCACTACGACGAGAACACCGCCGGGCTTTAGCGTCCGCTTCCAGTCTCGCAAAGCAGCCTCAGGGTCGAGCAGCGTCCATACCAGGTGGCGTGTGCAGACAGCGTCAAACTGTTCGTCGACCATCATTGTGTTCTCCGCGTCGCCTAAGTGGAATTTGACGCGGTTCGCACGGTCTCTGTGCTTGTTGGAGGCTATTTCAATCATCTCTTCGCACAGGTCGAGACCTGTCACGGACAGCCCCATCGAGAGGAGAACGGCGGTGATTTGTCCGGTGCCGGAAGCCAGCTCGAGGACATTCTTCACGTCGGCGCCTCTGAAGTGTCGGGCGAACAATGCTGCCCAGGCTTCTATTTCATCGTCGGATCTCATCCCGTGGCCAGGCGATTGATCGAACGTGGCTGAACGTTCTGCCCAGTAAGCGCGAATTTCGTCCTTGAGAGTGAAGTTTTCGATCGTCGTCATTGTGGCGTTCGCCCTGCCTCATCATTTTGAATTTGTGTAGCGCTGCCAACTTGCGAGATGTCGTTGGTCACGGCTCTCACCAAATCGAGGTCATGGCTCACCAGGAGGATGCTGAGCGATCGCTCGGACACGAGACGGACGATGAACGACATGACTTTCATCTGCGTGATCTGATCCAGTCGCGAGGTCGGCTCGTCCGCGAACAACAGGAGCGGCTCGCAGAGCATCGCGCGCACCAAACTCAGTCGTTGCAATTCGCCGCCCGAGACCTCGCTGGGCTTACGCCGAAGAAGAGATCGGCTGAGATTCACTTCACGCAGCAGCGGTCGAACCTCCTGCTCAAGAGACGACTTCATTTTGCCGCTACCCGTGAGCGTGTCTGACAGGGTGTCGGCGATAGTGCGCCACGGCGCAAATGCGGCGTCAGGATTTTGGTAGAGCTTCTGGAACTTCGATCTGTTGCCGCTTGCTGCCCAATCCACACGTCCCCGCAGTGGGCGCTGTAACTTGAGCAACGTATTTCCGATCGTGGTCTTGCCCGATCCGGAGGGTCCGACGAGGCCGACTACAGTGCGCTGATGTAGCGCCAAGCTGAGGCCTTCGGCGACTACCGGCCCACGGTGTCCGCCCCTCACCGTGACGTCTTCCAGCGCGGCAACTCGGTTACCTTTGCGCCAGTTCTGCCTCGGCCAGCTATTCGGTGCCGAGCCAACGAGCAACCGCGTATAGGGCTGACAAGGCGTTCTCAGCACATCCTGAATGTTGCCTTGTTCGACGATGCGTCCGTCGCGTAAAATGGTCATGCACCCGCTAAACTGGTCCGCAAACGCCAGGTCGTGCGTGACGAGGAGCATCGATCGCCCTTGGTCGAGGAGCGTGCGCAGGGCGTGAGCGATCTCGTCACGTCGGTGTGCATCAAGGCCCTTGGTCGGCTCATCGACGAGAATGAGCTGTGCTGGTGCCCCCAGTGCAGTGGCAACGGCTAACCGCTGGCACATTCCGCCCGAAAGCTGAGACGGCCATTTTGCGCCATCATCGATGACGGACAATCCCAATTGGTGCAGGCGATGCCGAGCCGTCGCCAGCGCAGATGCTCTGGAAAGGTTCTGATGCAGGCGCGGCATATCAGCAACTTGCGTCAGCACACTGCGCGATTGCGCCAAGCTGGTCCAAGGTTCCTGCGGAATGAGAAACAGTTGTTTGGCCCACAACGCCCTGCGCTCTTTCACGCTGAGGCATGTCAGGTCCTTCCCATCCAACACGATGCGGCCGCTTAACGATAGATTGTCAGTCAGCGTCCCGGCGATTGCAGAACAAACAATACTCTTGCCCGATCCGGATTCGCCGACGAGCACATGGATGCCGCCTGCTGGGATATCAAGCGTCAGCCGATGTACGAGCGGGCGACCACCTCGGTCGTTGACCGTAACGGTATCCAGCGTCAGTCCCACCTTGCGCCCCGCGTGTTGCCAAACAGGAGTAAAAACCCCAGGACCGTGGCCAGGATTGCAAGAGCCGGCAGAAGTATCATCTGAGGCGCCTCGTGGATGTAGGGCATCCCATCGGCAATCATTGTTCCCCATTCTGGTGTGGGCGGACGCAACCCGATTCCTAAAAAGCCCAGCGTCGCGATTGCAAGGATGGCGTGCGCGAAAGCGATGCCGATCACAGATGCCAACGCCGGCAGGATTGTAGGAAGAACCAACCGACCAATAACGAATTTAGTTGGAAGACCTACGAGGCGAGCAGCCTCAACATAAGTTCCGCGGACAGCAGCTTCCGTCGTCAACAATATGAGGCGGCAAGGCTCTACCCAGGCGGTAAGCGCAATAGCTGCCACTATAGCGACGGGTCCGATGGCTAAGCTCGTGGCGATGAGGAAAGTGATGAGGAAGCCTGGGATCGACTGGACGACGTCGATGACCCATCGCACTATGACGCCTAGAGGCCGTACGGTCCCGCCCAACACGCCGAGCGGAGTTGCTATCAGCAGGGCGAGACCTATGGCCGCGGTTGCTATGCCGAGCGAATATCGCGCTCCCACGGCCAGCCGGACGGCGGTATCTCTCCCAAGATGGTCGGTGCCGAGCCAATAGTCGAGGCTCGGCGCTTCAGCAACGCGGACGAGATCCTGATCGTAGGGGTTCGAACCCAATTCAGGTGCAACAGTTGCCGCGAAAGCGATTGCAATCAGCAGGCATGCGCCGATCCATTGGTTTCGCGTCATTTGCGCCCCGACGGATCGATGCGACGAGCCAGAAGGTCGGCCGCTGTATTACAGCACAACACCATGAACGTGATCGTCAGAGCGATGGCTTGTACGACGGGCACGTCGTGCGCCATGACAGAGTCAACGAGGAGCTTGCCCATCCCCGGATAGGCGAACAAAACTTCAATGACAGCGACGCCTTCCAATAGGCTCGCAAGGCTGAAAAATGAACAGGCAACGACGGCGGGAGCGGCAAGTGGCGCGGCATGGAGCAAGGCGACCTGGTGCTCGCGCAGGCCTTTCATTCGCGCGAATGCGATACTCGGATGCGTGTACGCCGCATTGATGCTTACCGCCGTTACCAGTCCTATCCGCACAGCCCCTCTTAGAGCTAAAGTCAACACGGGAAGGGCGAGATATTCCAAACCGCCGTACCCGGCAGACGGCAACCAACGAAGCTGCACCGCGAGCAAGAAAACCAATCCAAGGCCTAGGACATAGGTCGGTATGCTGGAGATGACCGCGGCGATACCTTGAGCGACAGCAACGCCGCGCACCGACCTGCCTAGATAGATGCCGGCAACGATTCCGAGGCCTATCGTTGCGGGCCAGGCAAGCGCAACAATCGCGAAAGTTCTGAGCAATGGCGGGCCGATGGTGTCGACCACACGAGCTTTGCTGATAAACGACCTGCCCAACTCGCCATTCAGAAGCGCGCCGAACCACAATCTCAGGCGCTCAACCGTCGACAGGTGCAGTCCGAGCTCGGAGCGGACACTTTCTGTCACCTCAGGTGAAACTCGCTCAACATCGTAACGGGCGGTAGCCACCTGGAACGCGATATCGTCGGGTAAAGCTTCCATCATGAAGAAGCTGAGAAGCGAGACGAGAAACGCAACGCCGACGGCTCGCGTCAGCCAACTCGCTACTGGGGAGAGAATACTCACTCGATTACGCCCAACGTACGCGGCTTAACCGGTAGGACGTTTCGAATGGATCGACGGTCACGCCAGTGACGTCCTTCGAGTGCACTAGGTTGGATTCGTACCAGGAATGGGGGATGATAGGCAGCTCGTCGTGAAGTATGCGCAGGATGGCAGAGCGCAAATGCGATCTAACATCCTCATGGGTAGTCTCGGAATATTGCCGTAGCGCCTGAGTTAATTCTTCGGAGTGCCATCCCACCGCTCCCCACCCGTTTGCCTCGGATGTCGGCGCGAAGTCGTCAATGAGATTGGCGACAAGATGCGGGACGAGAAAGTAGTTCCGGGCGAACAGCGCAAGCTCGAGGGTGCCCTCCCGCGCCCGCCGCACAATACGCTCGGTGTTGACGATATCCACGTTCGTGTCGATGCCGATCTTGCGCCATTGCGCCTGCATGATCTGGGAAAGCGGGGAAAGCTCGGGGCGCCAGGCGTAAGTCAGCAGCTCCAGTGACAACCTCTGGCCGTCGCGCTCACGCATGCCGCTTGCCGGATTACGGTGCCAGCCGGCTTCATCAAGCAATCGCTCTGCTCTCTCAGGATCGAACGGCAGCTTCGTCTCTCCTGCGAGACACCATTCAGGAAGAATGGGGGGAAACATCTGTGTTGCTGCGAAGCTTTGATCGCGCAACACCGCGCGCGCAGCCCCGACACGATCCATACTCAGGGAAAGTGCGTGACGGACACGCCGATCTCCGAGCGCTTGGTGAGACGAGTTCACCATCACGTAACGTAAGCGCAAGCTGGGCGTTGAGACGACGTTCAAGGTAGAGTTGGTGCGTAGGCGCACTGCGGTAACCGGCAGAATAGTTGAAGCGATGTGCGCACCGCCGGTCTCAACCATGCGTGCTCGTGTCTCAGCATCATCCACCACCTGATAAATTACGCGCTGTACCGACGGTCCACCGTCTGCGGTGCGCCGCACAGCGACGGTTTCCAGTCGCTCACCGTCCTCAAATTTGACCAGCTGGTAAGGTCCGCTAGCGATGAGCGAGCGTATTTCGGCGTTGGCGTCGTATGAAGCAGGCGCAAGAATGACCAACGAAGATGATGCGAGAATTGCTGGCAGCAAGGCATATGGCTTTAGCAGGCTGATGACGACGGCGTTGCCCTCGACCCCAATGCTTCCAATGGGAGCCTGGCGCAGAGGAGATGCCGCAACCATGCTCGATAGTCTAAGCGATGCCGCCACTGCTTCCGCTGTGACGGCATTACCATCATGAAAATAGCGACCCGGCAGTATCGGAAAACTCCAGATAGTACCGCTGCGGTCGAGCGACATGCTTGCGGCAAGACCTGGTACGATTTCTCCTTTCGGCCCTACGTCGAGCAGCGTCTCGCCGATTTCGAGTCGGCGAACAAAGTGCCCGGTATTGTGCGGATCAAATCCGATCAGGTGTGATGGCGCTACTAGTTTGACCGAACGCTCGGCGGCGTAGCCCGTGCGCATACTTACAAGCGATGCCAATCCCACGGCAGTCGAAAGCAATGCGCGTCGGGTCAAAGCTGGCATCACAATGTCTCGGCGGGGTTACAACTAAGCATCGTCTGTCGGACCTTCTACGCGCATGCACCGCACCGCGAGTATGACGATTATTGCTATACAGCATACGCTGCCTCACGTACACATGCATGCCGTTGTAAAGCGTTGTGGGGTGTGTTGTGCGCATGCGCGTGTGGCTTTGTGTGGTTGCGTATTTTGTCACCACCGCGTGCGGCCTCGGTTGTGCCGCGGTTGCGCAAACAGCGCCAACGCAATTGGAAGCTGAAGTCGACGCGCAAAGTGAATCTGCGGCAGAGGATATTGCGTCCGACGGCTCGTCAGCAGCCGACACAATTTCACTGCCGGCGATGGAAGTTGCGGTCACGCAGAAAGCACAACGGGCTGCCCGTGTGGCCAAGTCTGGGGCTGCGCCAGAGGGGACCCCGCCGACTGCTGCCATCGGCCGACAGCACGATGATGGGGCGACACAGGGATATTCCACGGAAAGCACCGCGAGCGGCCTGAAGTTCGATGCGAAACTCAAGGACGTTCCGCAGACTATCGTCGTCGTTCCCCGCCGGGTGCTGGAGGATGCTGGTGCTAAGGATGTGGGGGCCGCATTGGACAGCGTTGCCGGGGTTAGCCGTGGCAACGCCTTTGGCGGACTTAATCTTTATGAGTTCAATTTCCGTGGAATGGCGACGAGGAAGTGGGCAAAAAATGGCATAACCGCGGGGCGAAACTACGACTCCGCGGCGGATACGGCAAACGTTGAGCGCGTCGAGGTGTTGCTAGGAGCGGCAAATGCGCTCTACGGACGGAGCGATCCTGGAGGATTTTACAACGTCATTACCAAGCAGCCCCAGGACGAGCCGTTTTTTGCAACTACAGGAATGCTGGGCAGCTTCAACTTTCATCGTGCCACGATCGACGCAAATTATGCAATTCCAGAAGTCTCATCGGCTCGAGCTCGCCTCAACATGGCGGTCGAGTCAGGGGGTAGTTTCCGGGAACATGTATTCAACGATCGATTGTTTTTCGCGCCAACGGTTCTCTGGCGACCGGATGCGAATACTCGTATTACCCTGGAAGGGGAGTTCGTTGACGAGGATAGAACCTTTGACCGGGGTGGCGCATCTGCGGACCGCGTTGTGCGGGTCACTGACCTGACGCGTTATTTTGGCGAGCCGAACGATGGACGCATCGACATCGCCAACACGTCGGGAATGCTGCGTGTTGAGCGGGATCTAAGTCGCGATCTGACGCTGCGATTTAACATTGCAGCCAGAAGTGGCCAACTTTTTGGCTGGACAGCCGAACCAACAGCGTTGCTGGCGGATGGATATACTCTCACCCGCACGCATCAGTTGCGCGATTTCGATTGGAGAAGCCTTGCGACTCAAATTGAAGCAGTAGGACGTGCCGCCGTTGCCGGATTCCAGCACCGCTTCCTGATCGGTGTAGAGGCGGAAAACTTTCGTGGGACGGAAATATTGAATAGGTCGAATCCAGCGGCGGACCCGTATTCTATAGATATCCGAAATCCTGTATATGGCCAGAGCAAGCCTGCAATCACGCGCTTTTCAAATAAAATCGATAACACCGATTCGTACTCGCTGTATTTCTCAGATCAAGTAGAAGTATCCAGCCGTCTCAAGACCTTGGTGGGCCTGCGTTTGGAGAGTCATAATCAAGTTATGACTCAGCGCGTGACGGGGGATGAGCTCAGCCAATCGCCGGCAGTTATCGTTCCACGGATCGGGTTTAATTATGATATCGTTCCCGGCTTGGCCTTGTTTGCGAATTATTCTGAATCCTTTAGGCCAAATCTCGACGCGGATACGGGCTTCATTGCGGGCAAGGGTGGCGCCGTATTCAAGCCCGAGAGGGGTGTGTCCTACGAAGCCGGGATAAAGTTCGATGTTTTTGACAAACTCAGCGTTTCCGTCGCTGCATTTGAAATTACAAAGGAGAACGTTCTGACGCCGGATCCCGCTAATCCTGGATTTAGCGTGGCCGCAGGCGAAGTAGGCAGTCGGGGGTTCGACATCAATGTTTCAGGCAATATTACAAGGGAACTCAGCGTACTTGGAGGGTATGCGTATATCGACGCTCGTGTAACTGACGATCCACTGATACCGATCGGGTCTTTGCTGGCTAACGTTCCGAGGCACAGCTTGAAGCTTAGGGGACTTTATGAATTTCAGGAGGGTCTCTGGAAAGGCGTGGGGGTTGGCGGGCAGATAAGCATAGTCGGGGACAGGGCTAGCGCGAGCACTGGAGCAGGTCCAATGCTGCCCGGCTATACAGCAATTGATCTATTAGCTTATTACGAGCTCACCGACGGAGCCAAGCTGTCGTTGAACATCGATAATGTACTGAGCGAGAAGTACGTCGAAAGTGCTTTCGGTCCACTCAGGTTGAACTATGGAGCGCCTACGTCGGCGTTGCTTACATTGGGGGCACGGTTTTGATTGTGGTGGCTAGCGGATCGCGACAGAGTTCATCGTACTCGAATGTGTTGATGTCTGTGCGCACGGCGGTCGCCATGGGTATGCACCTCTGTCTCGATTTCGGCCGGGATTAGAACGATTCTCCCGTGTCTTACGCCGCGCTCGGCAACGATATGCGTTGCGAAGTGTTCGACGGCGTTTGCTGCTCCCCGGAGGAGTGCGACCTCCAAGCAACTCTCGTGATTGAGCGCGATGCGCATGGTTGCGATCGACAGGTCGTGGTGGTGATGATGCGCGTTGGCAAGTTTCTTGGATAGGTCGCGCGTGCTTCGATCGTAGACGTAGAGAACGCCGCCTACGCAATCTCCAGATGATTCTGTGCTGAGGCGGGTTTGTGCGATCCCCGCCCTCACCAGATCCCGAACTGCTTCGGATCGGTTCTGATAGCCTCGGGCTGCAGCAAGTCTGTCCACCTCCTCGGCCAGATCGTCATCGATCGTGATGGTAACGCGCTGCACTTTACTTCTCCTTGTCCGAAGTGCTCTCCGCAGAGAGCTCAGTCTGCACGATAGCCGATATCTATCTCGACGGCTCTGATTGTCGTCAAAGGAACGGTCGACGTCGTCGTGGCACGGCTTCGTTGCACACTTGCTCTGTCACGGCGCAGGAAAATACCGCAGTACGGCACAAGTGAGTTGTCGAATGTTCGACTGGCGCGACGTTGGCGCGCGGGCTGAGTTGCCGACCGTGCGACGAAGGTGGCACGGTCAACAGCAGAGAAACAACGCAGTGCGGCCCGTTGCAAACTCGCTTGACAGTATCTTGAAGGGATTATATCAGGTTCAAGCATGCGGCGGGTTAGCCGCATTGGAATTTGGGGTATCAAAAAAGCCCCCGACAGGCGCGTAGAGCGCCGTCGGGGGCTTTTTTTGTTTTGGAGCACAGAAGCGCAATGAAGAAAACTCCATTTCACGAGTGTGGCCTCAAAAGTGGTGCCACGATGGTCGAGCTGTTTGGCTATTATTTGCCATGGGAATACGGTGCTGGACACTCGCGGGAGCACTTAGGGACGCGTGAGGACGTTTCCTTGTGCGACCTCGACTATATGGCCGAATTTGTAATTCGAGGGCCAGACGCGCTTCGCTTTATCCAAATGATCGCGACAAACGACTACGCAAAAAAGGTGCCGGGCACCATTCAGTATACGGCGATGTGTGATGACGAGGGCCGTATGATCGACGATTGCACCATTTGGTGCATGGATAGGGATCATTACACGATTATCAGCGGGTCTGAGGACGACTACGCATGGATCGCGGAAAAGGCGCAAGCCTTCGACGTTACGGTCGAAAACATTACCGATAGCCATACAACCCTCTCTTTGCAGGGGCCGAAGGCCAAACGCGTGCTGCAGCCTTTGGTCGATATCGACCTTTCGGCTCTGGCTTACTACCGCTTCCGCAAAGCAACGCTTGCCGGAGTAGAATGCATCATCGCTCGCATGGGCTACACCGGAGAAGCCGGATTTGAGTTGCATTTTGCATCGAGTGAGGGGGCGACCGTCTGGGATGCGATAATGAAAAGCGGTGAGCCGCATGGAATCGTCCCTTGCGCCCAAGCCGCGTTAGAAAGTCTGCGCCAAGAAGCCGGATATCTGTTGGTCGGTAAGGACCATGATCGGAAGACGAACCCGTTCGAAGCGGGTATCGGGTTCACGGTAAAATTCGGGAAGGAAGACTTTTTCGGAAAAGCTGCTCTGGAAAAGATCGCGCGCGAGGGTGTTGTGCGCCGTATGGTCTGGCTGGACATTCCCTCCGGAGAGGTGCCCGAAACCGGCGACAAGATCTATGTCGGCGATAAGCAGGTTGGCCTGGTTACGAGCGGCTCTTTCTCTCCGACAAGAAAGCGGGCCACCGCAATGGCCTACGTGAATCCTGCTCACGCCGTCCCGAGCTTGGACGTTCAGATCGCACTGACAAAAGGCAACAGAGTTGGCGCGAAGGTCTCGGTGATGCCGCTGTATGATCCGGGCGATACCCGTACGAAGGCTTTCGCCTGATCTAGGGAGGGCTGAAAGCATCTGCCCGTCGACTGCTTCCAGCCCTCTTCCCTTCTTTCAGGCACCACCTGTCGGCGGTCGATGCTGCGACTGTGCTCCAGCCCATCCTAGCACATTGCCGGAGGCAAAGCTCGGTAACCCGAAGCTTGCGTCTGCTGAGCAACCGCATTGGCCGTTGCCGGTTCCAACCATCTCGGATGACATGCCATGAGTGACGTTAAAAGCGACATCGACATTTCGCGTAGTGCCACTACGAAGCCCATCACGGAGGTGGCAGAAAAAATTGGGATTCCTCCGGATGCCCTTATCCCTTACGGATGGAATAAGGCGAAGGTGTCGTCAAGTTTTCTAAATGACATTCATAACTTAAGTGACGGAAAGCTCATTCTCGTCACCGCGATCAGTCCAACTCCCGCCGGCGAAGGAAAAACGACCACGACGGTGGGGCTGACCGACGGCTTGAACTACATCGGCAAGACAGCGGTCGCTGCGCTGCGCGAGCCATCACTCGGTCCGTGCTTTGGCGTAAAGGGCGGCGCGGCAGGGGGCGGCTACGCACAGGTCGTCCCGATGGAAGATATCAATCTCCATTTTACGGGAGATTTCCACGCAATTGCCAGCGCACATAATTTGCTGGCGGCCCTTATCGATAACCACATTTACTGGAGCAATTCTCTCGGCATCGATCAGCGACGGGTAGGCTGGAAGCGTGTCGTCGATATGAACGACCGCGCGCTCCGTTCTATCGTGTCTTCCCTCGGCGGCGTAGGGAATGGATTCCCGCGCGAAGACGGCTTCGACATAACAGTCGCGTCCGAGGTCATGGCGATCCTATGCTTGGCCAAAGACATCAAAGATCTTGAGCATCGGCTGGGCAATATCATTTGTGCTTATACGCGGGACAAGAAGCCGGTTCGTGCACGTGACCTCAAGGCTGACGGCGCGATGGCCGTCCTTTTGAAGGACGCTCTTCAGCCAAACCTGGTGCAAACACTGGAGAATAACCCGGTCTTCGTTCACGGCGGCCCCTTTGCAAACATCGCTCACGGCTGCAATTCGGTGCTGGCTACGAAAACCGCGCTCAAACTTGCAGATTATGTGGTGACAGAGGCCGGTTTCGGCGCCGACCTGGGTGCGGAAAAGTTTTTCGACATCAAATGCCGCAAAGCTAACATCACGCCTGCGGCAGCCGTTGTGGTGGCGACGGTTCGCGCACTTAAGATGCATGGCGGAGTCGCCAAGGGCGATCTAAAGGTCGAGAATCCCTCCGCGGTAGCGAAAGGCTGCGAAAACTTAAAGCGGCATATCGAGAACGTGAAGAAATTCGGCGTTCCCGTGGTCGTCGCCATCAACAAGTTCATCACCGACACGGATGCGGAAATTGCGGAGATCGAGCAGGCGGCAGCGAACGAAGGATCGAAGGCGTTCTTGTGCACGCATTGGGCCGACGGCGGAAAAGGTGCCGAACAGCTGGCCCGCCACGTCGTGGATATGATTAGCGAAGGTCATGATAATTTCCGTCCGCTGTATCCGCCTAAAATGAAGCTTCGCGACAAGGTCAAGACTATCGCGACTGAATTATATCGCGCTGCCGATATTTCTTGCGACGCGAGCATAGAGAACAGGTTTGAGGAGCTCGAGGTCGGCGGTTTCGGACATTTTCCAGTTTGCATGGCGAAGACGCAGTACTCGTTCTCTACGGATCCGAGTAAGCGCGGCGCGCCCAGCGGGCACATTGTTCCGATCCGAGAGCTGCGTCTTGCGGCTGGTGCCGAATTCGTCGTGGTGGTCACCGGAGAAATCATGACGATGCCGGGCCTCCCGAAGATTTCATCTGCCGAGGCGATACATCTTGATGAACGCGGATTGATCCAAGGGCTGTTCTGAAGCTGCGTGTCGCTAGCCGAGTAGAGTCGCAACACCCTGAGGCATTGCAATGTCAGCTACGATCATTGATGGAAAAGCCGTCGCAGCGAGCGTTCGCAACGAATGCCGGCAAAGTGTCGAAGACTTGCGCCGTCTGCACGGGGTCACGCCTGGCTTGGCGGTCATTATGGTGGGTAGCAATGCCGCTTCGGCGGTATATGTCAGGAACAAAATTCAAGCATGCGCCGATGTAGGAATTCAGTCCCATAAATATCTTTTTCCCGAGGACGCGGCAGAGCACGAGGTAATCGGAAAGATCCGGGAGCTGAGCGGCTCTGCGCACATCCATGGTATCCTGGTACAACTGCCGCTGCCGAAGCACTTCGATCTGCGCGCCATCCTGGGGGCTATCGACCGGGAGAAGGACGTAGACGGCTTCCATCTTTACAATGTTGGCGGGCTAGTCGTTGGCGACACGGTCTTTCCTCCATGCACCCCTCACGGAGTTATGCGGTTGCTCGACCACGCCGGGGTCGAAATAGCCGGCCGTAACGCAGCTGTCGTTGGGGCAAGCAATATCGTCGGCAAACCCATGGCGCTAATGCTCATGCAGCGTGAGGCGACGATCTCGGTTTGCCATGCGAAGACCCGTGATCTCGCGCAATTCACTATCCTGGCTGACATTCTCGTGGTTGCCGCAGGCTGTCCAAATCTCATCACGGGTCCGATGGTCAAAACGGGCGCAGTGGTCATCGACGTGGGTATCAACCGCCTGCCAAATGGTCAGCTCGTGGGTGATTGCGACTTCGAGGCAGTGCGGCGCCGCGCTTCGATGATCACCCCGGTTCCAGGCGGTGTAGGACCGATGACCGTAACAATGCTTCTGGTCAATACGATCGCATCGGCTGCCCGATCGGTAGAAAGAAAACGAACTTGTGTGCCTTGCGAGCTTGACGTGTGAGCACGCAGTCGTAGCGGCCGCTTGCTCGCAAGCGGTGTGCAGTCGGGCAAGAGCACCCATCGAGATTTCGAGGTCGTCGAACGGTGCGATGGGGACGTCTGCAGAAAAATTAGCAGGTGAGAATGATGGTCCAGCATCGGAAAGCAGGCACGGGCAGGGACGAGGCTGTGGATTGTGACGTGATCGCGCAGATAATCGCGCGCCATGCCTCACGCCCCGGTCCGCTGATGCCCATCCTGCACGATCTGCAGCAGCAGTTCGGCTACGTGCCGGAATCCGCCATCCCGATGATCGCGGACGCGCTC